>MRWG01000476.1_pt1 | contig 46266 bp, 44 predicted proteins | sample 1013341 | NCBI WGS metagenome assembly MRWG01 (sample SAMN06117577, study PRJNA244670) | biofilm metagenome | biome: Water; feature: Cathode Biofilm; material: Biofilm; isolation source: microbial consortium enriched at the cathode of a solar microbial fuel cell | place: USA: District of Columbia ... | reverse complement strand
CGCCCGCCCTCGGGAAGCCGCGCCGGCTTCGAGATCGGCGGGGCTTCCCGAGGGCGGGCGGATCGACCGCACACGGCGCCTGTCCTTCACCTTCGACGGCAAGGCGATGACGGGCTTCCAGGGCGACACCCTCGCCTCCGCGCTGCTGGCGAACGGCGTCGATCTGGTCGGGCGCAGCTTCAAGTACCACCGGCGGCGCGGCTTCTTCTCCAACGGGCCGGAGGAGCCGAACGCGCTGGTGCGGCTGCGCACCGGCGCCCGCGTCGAGCCCAACACGCGCGCCACCATGGTGCCGCTCTATGACGGGCTGGTGGCGGAAAGCCAGAACCGCTGGCCGTCGCTGAAGCGCGACATCCAGGGTCTGAACTGGCTGCTCTCGCCCTTCATCCCGTCGGGCTTCTACTACAAGACCTTCATGGGGCCGTTCGCGAACACGAAGCTGTGGATGTGGTTCGAGAAACGCATCCGCAAGGCCGCCGGGATGGGCACCGGCACGCACGAGGCCGATCCCGACGATTACGACCAGATGAGCGCCCATTGCGAGGTTCTCGTCGTCGGCGGCGGGCCGGCGGGCCTATCCGCCGCGCGGGCGGCGGCCGCGACGGGCGTGCGCGTCATCCTGGTGGACGAGCGCGAGGAGCCGGGCGGCCGCCTGCTGATGGACCGCGAGACGGTCGAGGACAGGCCCGGCGACCAATGGGCGGACGCCGTGCGCGAGGAACTGGCCGGCATGGACAATGTCCGCCTGCTGCCACGCACCACCGCCTTCGGCTATTACGACCAGAACCTCGTCGCCTGCGTCGAGCGGGTGGCCGACCATCTGATCGAGCCGCCGCCCTTCGTGCCGCGCCAACGCCTGTGGCAGATCCGCGCCGACGAGGTCGTGCTGGCGACCGGTGCGATCGAGCTGCCGCTGGCCTTCGCCGACAACGACGTGCCCGGCGTGATGCTGGCCGGCGCCGCGCGCGCCTACGCGAACCAGTACGGCGTGCTGGTCGGCAAGCGCGTCATCCTCGCCACCACCAATGACGACGCCTACAAGACCGCCTTCGACCTGGACGAGGCCGGCGCCTATGTGGAGAGCATCGTCGATCTGCGCCCGAAAGGCGCGCCGCCCGCGCTCCGCCAGGAGGCGAAGGAACGCCAGATCGACATCCTGCACGGCTGGGCGCCGGTCAAGGTGCAGCACCAGAAGGGCGTGGTGCGCGGCCTCGCGGTCCTGAAGCTGGACGAGGGGGGCCGGGCCGTCGGCCAGCAGCGCGCGACGGGCTGCGACGTCATCGCCATCTCCGGCGGCTGGCAGCCGACGCTGCACCTGTCGAGCCAGACCGGCGCGAAGGCCGTGTGGGACGCCGAGAAGGCCTGCTTCCTGCCGGGCGAGCCGAGGCAGCGCGAACGTTCCGCCGGCGCCTGCGCCGGGCGCTTCACGCTGGCCGAATGCCTGGCGACGGGCCACGAAGCCGGATTGGCGGCGGCGGAGGCCGCCGGCGGCGAACGGCCCGACCTGACCGCGCCGCGCGCCGAGGCGGCGGCGGAGAACCCGCCGCGCGCGCTTTGGGAATGCCCGAAGCCGATCAACACGCCGGGCAAGCGCTTCGTCGATCTGCAGGACGACGTCACCGTCTCGGACGTGCGGCTCGCGCACCGGGAGGGCTATATCTCGGTCGAGCATCTGAAGCGCTACACCACGCTCGGCATGGGGACCGACCAGGGCAAGACGTCGAACGTGGTCGGCTTCGCCGTGATGGCCGCCGCCCGCGGGGTCGAGATCGGCCAGACCGGCACCACCACCTTGCGCCCGCCCTATACGCCGGTCGCGCTGGGCGCGCTGGCCGGGCCGGAGGTCGGCCCGCACTACATGCCGTTGCGCCGCACGCCGATGGATGGCTGGCACGAGGAACGCGGGGCGCAGTGGATCGATGCCGGGCTCTGGCGCCGCCCGCGCACCTATCCGCAGGAAGAGACCGAGAGCCTGTTCGACGCCTATGTGCGCGAGACGCAGGCGACGCGTGGCTCGCTCGGAATCTGCGACGTCACCACGCTCGGCAAGATCGATCTGCAGGGCCCGGATACGGCCGAGCTGCTGAACCGCCTCTACATCAACGGCTGGAAGGCGCTGCCGGTCGGCAAGGCACGCTACGGGCTGATGCTGCGCGAGGATGGGATCGTGCTCGATGACGGCACCACCTCGCGCCTCGGCGAGCGGCACTATCTGATGACGACGACGACCGCCAACGCGGTCCGCATCATGGCCTGGATCGAATATCACCTCCAGGTCGTCTGGCCCGATCTGCGGGTGAAGGCGACCAGCGTCACCGAGCAATGGGCGGCAATGGCCGTCGCCGGGCCGAACGCGCGCAGGTGCCTGGAAAAGGTGATCGACATCGATCTCTCGAACGAGGCCTTCCCCTTCATGGCCGCCGGGCCGTGCCGCCTCTCGATGCCCGGCGACGCGCCGACCATCCCGGGCCGCCTCTTCCGGATCAGCTTCTCTGGCGAGCTCGCCTACGAGCTCAACGTTCCCGCCGACTTCGGCCGGGCGGCCTGGGAACGGCTGATGGAGGCGGGCGCCGAGTTCGACATCACGCCCTACGGCATGGAGGCGCTCGGCAACATGCGGATCGAGAAAGGCCATGTCGCGGGTCCCGAGCTCGACGGCCGCACCACCGCCGACGATCTGGGCTTGGGGAAGATGATGTCCTCCAAGAAGGACTTCATCGGCGCGAAGCTCGCCCGGCGCGAGGATCTGGTCCGCGCCGACCGCAAGCAGGTCGTGGGCCTCGTCCCCGTCGACGGCAAGACGCGGCTTCGCCAGGGCGCGCAGCTGGTGGCAATGGACGCGCCGCCCTTCGCCGGCTCGCTCGCCGCGCAGGACAAGGGCGGCGACCGGCCGATCGCGATGCTGGGCCATGTCACCTCCACCGGCTACAGCCCGGAACTCGGCCATCCGATCGCGCTCGGCCTCCTCGAAGGCGGACGGGAACGGATCGGGGAGGCGCTTTCCATGCGCTCCCCCGTCACCGGGCAGACTGTTGCCGTGCGGGTCACCGAACCGGTCTTCATCGATCCGAAGGGGGAACGCCTCCATGGCTGACCGGGCAGAATTCCGCCGCTCGGCGCTGGAAGGGCAGCTGGTGCCGGGCGAGCTCAACATCGCCCCCGGCGCCGAGCCGGGCGTGACCGTGACGGAGCGCCGCGCGCTCGCCATCGTGCAGGTCGATGCCTGGCCGGAGATCGCGGAAGAGACCGCCGAAGCGGTCGCGAAGGCGGTCGGCGTGCACCCGTCGCTTGAGCCCCTGACCGCCGTCCAGGCGGGCGAGACGGCGGCGCTGTGGCTCGGCCCCGAACGTTGGCAGATCGTCGAGCCGGAATCGGCCCGCCGCATCCTGCCGCTGTTCGACGCCCTCAACGAAACGCTGGAGGGCCAGGCGGTGCTGACCGACCAGGGGCACGGCCGGGTCTGCCTGCGGCTTTCCGGCCCGGCCCACCGGACGGTGCTGGCGAAGGGCTGCACGCTGGATTTCGATCCGGACGGCGAGCTCGACCCGGGCCGCGTCGCGAATACGCGCCTCGGCCATATGGCGGCGACCCTGCACCGGCTGGACGAGGAGACGGTCGACCTCTACGTCGCGCGCTCCTACGCCGTCAGCTTCGCGGAATGGCTGGTCCACGCGGCCGCCGAATATGGCTGCCGCGTCGCCGAGCCGGCCTGACCCGCCCCCCTTTACACCGCCGGTCCTCCTTCTCAGGTCCCGGGCAGAGGCGAAAATGCCTGTGCAGACCAAGGAGGATAGCGATGGAAACGAGAGAAGCCCTGCAGAAGAAGCTGGAAGCGCAACTGACCGAGGTCCGCGCCGAGATCGACAAGATCGAGGCCCAGGCGAAGGCCAAGGGCGCCGACGCGGAGATCGAGGCGAAGCGTCAGCTCGACCAGCTGCGCGAGAAGCGCGCGCGCACCGAACACAAGCTCGAGGATCTGAAACGCTCGGGCGAGGGCGCCTGGGCCGACGCCAAGGCGGGTATGGAGCTCGCCATGACCGATCTGAAGGCGGCGCTGGAGAGCGCCCGCTCGCGGTTCTAGGGGTCCTCTCCCGACACCCCTCGACCGTTCCCCTCCCCCCTTCATGGGGGAGGTCGGGAGGGGGGAGCCTGCATCTGGCAAAGCGCGTGCAGCGGACGCGCCCTCTCCCCGACCCTCTCCCACGAGGGGAGAGGGAGAAAGGTAGTCTATGTCGCCCACACCTGGTCGAAATCCGCGAACCCCTTGATCTCGATCGGATTGCCCGACGGGTCGCGGAAGAACATCGTCCATTGCTCGCCCGGCTGGCCTTCGTAACGCACGGTCGGCGGGATCACGAAGTCCGTCCCCGCCGCTTCCAGCCGGTTCGCCAGCGCGCGCCAGTCGTCGAGCGGCAGGATCGCGCCGAGATGGGGCATCGGCACCTTGTGCTCCCCCACCTTGCCGGTCGCCGCGGTCGCGAACGGCTCTCCCCGGTGCAGCGAGATCTGGTGGCCGAAGAAGTCGAAATCGACCCAGCTCTCCGTGCTGCGCCCCTCGCGGCAGCCCAGCCGGTCGCCGTAGAAGGTGCGCGCCGCGTCCAGGTCGCGCACATTGTAGGCGAGATGGAAAAGCGCTTTCATCGGTCGTCGTTCCTTCGCTATGCCATGCCTCGGCACGTCCACCCCCTCCCCCTTGATGGGGGAGGGTCGGGGTGGGCGCGGTGCGCCGGGGCGATCCTACCGGACCGCTCACCCCCATCCAACCTTCCCCCATCAAGGGGCAAGGCTGTTCCAACGGCCCTTGCCCCGCGATGAAACTGGCCCTCGCCGGGCGCGCGCGGATCGCCTAGAAGCGAAGCCTGTCGCGCGCCGCGAGAGGAAGGACAGTCCGACGATGGAGAAAGAGGTGAATGCGCTGGGCCAGCCGGTGGGCCTGCCCGTGCCCGACTGGCGGCCCTGCCCGCGCCCGGACGGGCGCCCCCTTCAGGGTCGCACCTGCCGGCTGGAACGGCTCGACCCGGCCCATGCCGAGGCGCTCTACGCGGCCGACCGGGCCGATACGGACGGACGCAGCTGGACCTACCTGCCCTACGGTCCGTTCCAGACGCCGGCGGATTATCGCGACTGGATGGCGCGCTTCCTCGGGGCCGAGGACCCGTTCTTCTACGCGATCCTGGGGGCCGAGACCGGCCAGCCGGTCGGCGTCGCCAGCTATCTGCGCATCGCGCCCGAGGCCGGCAGCATCGAGGTCGGCCATATCCACTATTCGCCCGCCTTGCAGCGCACCGTCGCCGCGACCGAGGCGATGGCGCTGATGATGGCGCACGTCTTCGAGGATCTCGGCTACCGGCGCTACGAATGGAAGTGCAACGCGCTCAACGCGGCGTCCTGCCGCGCGGCGGAGCGGCTCGGCTTCACCTTCGAGGGCATTTTCCGTCAGGCCGGGGTCTATAAGGGCCGCAACCGGGACACCGCCTGGTTCTCGATCCTGGACCGGGAATGGCCGGGGGCGAAGCGGGCCTTCGCAGCATGGCTCGACCCCGGCAACTTCGACGACGACGGCACGCAACGCGCGCGGCTGGAGGATCTGCGGGCGGGGTGACGCGCGCACCCGCCCGTCTCGAAGGACGAGGCCGGCGTCGATGGCTTGCTCCCGAGAAGGCCGGGTCAAGCCCGGCCGTGACGGAGCGTTTTCCGGATACCGGAAACACGGCATCCTCGGGCTTGACCCGAGGATCTCTCGAAGCAAGCGCTAGACGATCCCGCGCTCCAACACCGGGGCCTTGGCGGCGACGCGCGCATAGCCGAAGCGGGAGAGGTCGATCGTCCGGAATCCGCCGGTCAGGATCAGCTCCGCGATCGCGCGGCCGGCGCCCGGCGCCTGCTGCAGCCCGTGGCCGCTGAAGCCGTTGACGAAGAAGAGGTTCGAGACCTCCGGATGCGGGCCGATCACCGCGTTGTCGTCGAGCAGATTGACCTCGTAATGCCCGGCCCAGGCGCCCGCCATCTTGATCGCCTCGAAGGCCGGCACCCGGTGGGCCAGCGCGGGCCAGAGCACCTCCTCGAACAGATCGTAGTCGATCTCGAAATCCCAGCATTCGGGATCGTCCTCGGGCTCCGGCGACTTGCCGCACAGGAACTGCGCGCCTTCGGGGCGGAAATAGACACCCGACGGGTCGACGGTGAGCGGCAGGGGGCCCGCCGGCGCTTCCCGGCAGTCGAAGGCGAAGACGAGGCGCTTCTTCGGCACGACGGGCAACTCGATCCCGGCCATCGCCGCGACGCGGCCGGCGGCCGCGCCGGCAGCGTTTACGACCTGGCCGCAGGCAATCCGCGCGCCCGAGGCGGTCTCGACCGCCGCGATCCGGCCGCCCGCCCGCTCCAGGCCCGTCACATCGTCCTCCAGGTAGGTGGCGCCGAGCGAGCGGGCCTTCTTGCGGAAGGCCTGCAGCAGGCCGTAGGGGTCGAGCCACCCCTCGTTGGCCGCGCCGAAACAGCCGCCCGCCAAATCCCCGGCGTTGAGCCAGGGGAAGCGGTCGGCAAGCCCTTCGGCGTCATAGGCGTCGATCGCCGCGCCCTCCGACACCTGCAGGGCGTGGTTCTCCCGAAGCGCGTCGAGCCCCTCCGCGCTCGCCAGGAAGAGATAACCCTGCTCCTTGAAGCCGAGCTCCGGCATCTCGCCCTCGACAGCCAGATGGGCGGGCGCCTCCTTCACGAACTCGGCCCCGAAGAGCGAGAGGCGGATATTCTCCGGCACCGAGAATTGCTGGCGGATGCCGCCGATGCTGCGGCCGGTGGAGCCATTGGCGTAGGTCGGGTCGCGCTCGACCACCGCGACGCTGCCGTCGAACCCGCCGGGACCGAGCAGGAAATAGGCGACGGCCGAGCCGATCACCCCACCGCCCACGATCATCACGTCGTAACTTTCCATCATCGCCGTCCCACCATTCGTTCGGCTTGTCTCTAGCGCAACTCGGGCCGCCCGGCGATGGCCGCCTCCTCGACCCGGACGCGGTACCATGCCAGCGCGGCGTTGAGGAGGGTGAAGAGGAGCGCCACCTCCCACGCCCCGAAGGCGAGCGGCAGGCAGGCGATCTCCGCCGCCGCCAGCCACTCCCCCGGATGGCGCAGATGGCGGTAGGGACCGCGGCGCAGCACCGGGGCCTGCGCGTGGGTCAGGATCCGGCCCGTCCAGAAAGGGCCGAGCGAGAGGATGATCCAGGCCTTCAAGAGCTGCAGCAGCAGGAAGAGCGCCACCAGTTCCCAATGGACCGCGCGCAAGCTGAGCGCCGCCCAACCGCAGGCGATCAGCCAGGCGAATTGCAGCGCGATGCGCAGCGCATAGGTGCCGCGCCCCGCCTCGGTCCAGCCGTTCTCCGTCAGCACGGCCGCGTTGCGCCGGGCCAGCATCCATTCGCCCAGCCGCTGGAAGGCGACGAACAGCACGATGCCGAGCGCGATCGCCGACGCGCCGATCATCGGTCCCGCCTCGCCGGCGAGGCCCGCGCCCTCGATCAAACGTTGCGTATCCGTCATCGCCTCCGGTCTCCATCCCGACACGCTCCCGCGCGCTCGACGGACCCTAGGGGGCGCGCCGGCCTCCGGCAATTGCCGCCGGGCCTTCGATCTGGGAAACTGTGATCACAATTTGGATTGCGGTTGGGAAGAGGACCGGCGGCGATGGCCCCCGACCAGAGCGAGCCCGTGGAAGAGAAGACGACGCTGCAGGAACGCGTCTATCGCGACCTGCGCGCGGCGATCATGACCGGCCGATTCAAGCCCGGCCGGTCGGTGACGATCCGCGGCCTGGCCGAGGATCTGAACGTCAGCAGCATGCCGGTGCGCGAGGCGCTGCGTCGGCTGGTGAGCGAGCGCGCACTGACGCTGAAGCCGAACCGGCGGGTCGAGGTGCCGGCGATGACGCTGGAGGCCTTCGAGGAGCTGACCGAGGCGCGGGTCGCGCTGGAGCGGCTCGCCGCCCAGCGCGCGCTGATCGCGGCGCGCGAGGCGGGGCGGCTCGAGCCGCTCGCCGACGAGCTGGCCCGGATCGACGCCGAGCAGGACCACGCGATCGAGGCGGGCGACTGGGAAGCCTATCTGCAGAAGAATCTCGACTTCCATTTCACGCTCTACGCGGAAGCCAATTCGCGCGTCAGCGTGCCGTTGATCGAGAGCCTGTGGCTGCAGATCGGCCCGTTCCTCTATCTCACCCGCGAGAGCCTGGGCGTCACCTACAACGAGGACCGCCACAAGGAGGCGGTGGCGGCCTTGCGCGCCGGCGACGGCAAGGCGCTGATGCGCGCGATCGAGCAGGATATCCGCGACGGCATGGGCTCGCTGCCGCGCGAGAAGCTGCCCTTCGCGGCGGGCGCGGAGGATCAGCGCGCGACGTAGAAGTCCTGCCCGTTGACCGCGATGATGAAATCGTAGAACGGCTCCAGGTCGAAGGAGCGCACGCTGGCCCGCCGACCGTCGTTGGTCAGCTGCGTCCAGGCGGTCGCGGTGTGCGCCAGCACCCCGATGGCGAGCCCCACGGTCAGGAAGTTCTTCGGCGCCTGGGAGAGGAAGGTCTGGAACTCCTTCGGGCTGTCCTCGTCGACCAGCTTGGCGAAGGCGGCGTTGTAGTCGTTGATGACCTCCATCACCGTCGCATGGGTCGCCCGGATCAGCTTGCGCGCGCGGTCGCGGCGATAGGTGAAGCGCTCGACCGAGCTGGATTGCAGCGCCTGGATGTCCTTCGGCATCGAATCCGGCCCGCCCAGCCAGCGGAAGAAGTCGTAGAACTGATCCTTGTACTTCTTGTACTGAAATTCGTAATAGTTGATGCCTTTCCAGGCGAACAGGATTTCGGCCGTCTTGCCCTCGTCGAGCTGGAAGCTGCGGATCAGCTGCCGGCATCCCTGGGTCGCCTCGCCGCGCCAGATCGAATCGATCACGGCGGACGTCATCAGCCGCCGGGCCTCCTCATTCTCCTGCGTGCCGCTGCGCTCGCCGATATATTGCTGGAAGACGTCGATCGACTGGTTCTGGTTCGCCTTCGAGACCAGGATCGCGATCTTCTCCATCACCGGGCGGCGGATCAGGATCCAGTCGTCCTCGGTGATGTCGAAATAGCGGGCCGAGATCGTGCGGTCGACCTCCATCTCGCGGCGCTGGGACAAGAGCAGGAAGGGATCGAAGGTCGGCAGCTGGGTGAGGATCTCCAAGACCCGCTGATCGTGCGCCGTCAGTTCGGTGACGTCCTTGATCGCGCCGCGCTTGGCCAGCACGCGGATGATCGTGTCGGGCTCGGCCGAGGTGCTTTCCCCGCCCTGCGCGATGTCGTTGTCGTTGTAGGGGAAATAGACGCGGGTGGAGACCAGCACCTCGTCCTGTTCGTCGGAGTAGGAGACTTCCTTGAAGAAGATGCCGAGATTGAGCGTCGAGAGGTCGAACAGCATGCCGCGCGACCGCGGCTTCCGCTCGAAGCCGTCGTCGACCATCGTCTGGTCGTCTTCCTCCGCGTTCTCCCGCTTGATCTCCTGATAGGGGCCGCGGCAGTCGAAACAGAGGAAGCGCCCCGACTGCAGAAGCATCTTCAGCGCGCGCCGGTTCATGGGATCGCCCGATCCTGTCCCTTACGAATTACGGTTCCATGCTGGGGCACGGACGATTCGACGCCGCCTGCCCTCTCCCACCAGGATCGTTGTTAGCACAGCGGATGGCGGGAGACTAGCCACGCGGTCCCGCCGCGGACATCCCCTGCGAGGGCGGTGGATATTCCCGCGCAAGACATTATAGTGGCGATCGGGGATGGGAAGCGGGCTTCGATTGTCGCGGGTGGCCAGGGACGATGAAATTCACCGAAAGGCGCCAACAGCCGCGCTATCCGGTCGCCGTCGGTTTCCTTGAGATCGCCGACCGGACGCTCAAGGTCGACAATGTCAGCGAGGACGGGGTCGGCTTCCATACCGACGAGGCGCTGCCGCTCCCGGAGGGGGAGCGGCACCAGGCTTTCCTGATCCTGCAGCACCGTCACGACCAGTTCGAGATCCCGGTCGACTTCGAGGTCCGCCGGCGCGAGGACGACTATGTCGGCGCGCGGCTCACCTATCAGGACGAACAGCACCAGCAGACGGTGCTGGACTTTATCGCGGCCAGCGGCGACGGAGCCTGACCGCGCCCCCAGCGCCGCCCGCGCCGATCGCCGGTTCCTCAATAGCGCGCGCCGAACCCGACGGTGACCGCCTCGACATCCTGCAGCGTGCCGTCCTCGTTGCCGTTGCGATAGCCGGCGTTGAAGAGGAAATGGCCGGTGGCGTCGAGTTCGAAGCCGAGTTTCGCCTCGAACCGCTCCAGATCGTCGGCGTCGCCGCTGATCCGCCACAGATTGCGATAGGTCAGGCCAAGCGAAAACCGCTTCTCCCAATCGATCGCGTCGATCTCCGGCGGCAGCAGCTTCAGGTCGGCGATCACGCCGGCACGCAGATACTGGTCGTCCGCGCCGAAGCTCGTATTGCTGCCCTTGTCGAAGATCTCACCCGCCTCGGCCCGCAGCCGAACGAGCGGACGCGCCTCGACGATACCCCAATCGTTCGTCTGTCCGAAGCCGAACCGATCGCCGAAGAACGGCGAAAGCCGCAGATCGGCGCTCGCCTCACCGAGGCTGGCATTGTTTTGCTCGTCGCTCAGATACTCCGCGCCGAGGACGAATTGCGTCCAATCCACGGGAAAGGCGGCGAACTTCTTCTGCAGGCCGAACGTGACGTTGTTGATCGTATCCTCCGAGTCGTCCTCGTCCTCCGACGTCAGCAGGCGGTTCCATTGCGCGAAGACCCCGATATCCTTGACCAGCGGGTCGGTCTCGTAGGCCGTGCCGTCCGCCTTCAACGCGCTGAACTCCTGGCCGCTGAAGACGTAACCGACCATGGCGTCGACCTGATAGCTCCGCTCGCCGTTCTTCTTGTTACCGGCGAAGTTGGCGACCGCCGCGTCGCGCTCCTTCAGCTTCGTGTCGAAGAGATCATCCTTGCTCTTCGCGAGCGTGAAGCGGCCGAGGCGGGAGGGCGTCTCCTCCTCGGTCTCCGCCACGACGGACGGGCACCGGACGACGTGCGCGCCGTCCCGCTCGCGCAGGAACTGGGCCGGCGTCAGCGGCTCCGTGCGACCGGGATGATAGGATTAGCGGCGCGGCAGGCGCGCGAGAAAGGTCGCGATATACGCGCGGGCCCCGCGCAGCGCCTTGCCCGCCGCGTCCGGCCGGCAGTGACCGTCGGCCGCGCAGGCGAGGTCTCCCTTCCCCGCCAGCAGCGCGTCGACCTTCGTCGCGTGGCTCGCGATCCATTCCCCGTCGATCTTCGCCTCGACGAGGTTGAACGGAATCGCCCGGTTTAGAAGGACCCAGTTCACGAACTTCCGGGGATCGATGACGCGGGCGGTCTCCCCGTTCACCGAGCGCTCGTGACACACCTCGCCGGGTTTCGGCGAAGCGTCCACCATCCTCAAATGGTCGGCCGCATGGCTGGTCGACGGCCCAGCAGTGAGCGCGGCGAGCACGATCGCCACCGGCATCAGGCGCCGCATGGCGCCCTGAAAAAGCTGCGGTCTCATGAACTCCCCTCCAAGCAAGGCGTCCGGGCAATCCCGGACACGGACCTCTATTCCAGATGCCAGATCAGGTCGGACAACGGGGCGTCGTGCGTATCCGACGCGATTTGTCCGGCGCCATCGGTCGAGCGGCCGAGTGCGATCAAGATCGCCTCGACGGTCTGAAGCCAGGCCTCGTAGGTCATATCGAGGCCGTTCTCGGTGCGCGGTTTCGACGGCACGGTGTCGCCGTTTACGGCGAGCCCCGTCCGCTCATGGATGATCCGATAGACGGTGTCGGCGACGGATTCGCCGCCCCCTTGCGGTGGAGTCATTGTCCCTGCCCCCTCGGCAATGCGTGTGATCGCGGGAACAAGGATACCGGGAAATGCTTCCGGTGTTAAATTAAACGGCGAGTTGCCGTCGGGAAGGCATCGCTATTCGACGCGTGCGGCGTCCTCGTCGAAGATGCGCCGCCACAGCCAGCCCGCGCCGGAAAGATCGCGATCCGACTGGACCCGGGCGATCGGCGCGGGCGCGATCGTCGCCGCCGGGTCGATGCCGGCCGGCTCCGCCGTTCGCGTCCCCTCCCCATCCAACGCGGCCACGTCGCGCACGGAGCCGACGCGGAAGGTGAAGACGTAGTCCGGCGTCACCCCCATGCGCAGATCGGAGATCAGGATGTCCTCGCCGTCGCGGCGATAGGCGTAATTGCCGTTGCTGAAGGCCTCGACGCGCTGCGGCGGCGGGTAGTCGTCCAGCGCCGTGTCGAAGACGAGGTTGCGCGGATGGGCGTGCAGCGGGGCCTCGCGCCGGCTGTCCAACACCGAGCGGTAGACGTTGACATAACGGTCCCCGTCGATCGCGATACCGCGCCAGAGCAGGCTGTTGAAGGGCATCGGGATCATGGTGACCTGCTCGGGCATGACGCCGCCCGCCTCCAGCGCCTGGCGCACCTTCGCCTCGCCGATCTGCTGGGCGAGGCCGGTCCATCCCAGATAGGCGGTGCTGAGCAGGAGCGCGACGCTCGCCGCCCGGGTCGCCCCGCGCCATCGCGCGCCCACGATCAGCGCGCCGAGCACGGCGACCAGCAGCGGCAGCGTGTAGAGCGGATCGATGATGAATATCCAGGAGAGCGCGTACGGCACATCGCTCAACGGCCAGAGGATCCGCGTGCCGTAGGTGGTGGTCCAATCCAACAGCGCGTGCGTCGTCAGGATCAACAATACCGCGCCCCAGACCCGCTGGCGGGAAAGATCGGGCGCCCGTGCCCGGAACAGGCGCCACAACCCTTCGCCGATCGGAATCGCGAGCAGCGCATGCACGAACAGCGAATGGGTCCAGCCGCGGTGCTCGACGAAACTGTCGATCGGCCCGTCGAAGGGCAGGAAGACGTCGAGGTCCGGCAGGGTGCCGAGCAGCCCGCCGGCGAGCGCCGCGCGCCGCGGTCCGATGCGCCGCCCCAGCACCGCCGTGCCGATCGTGGCGCCCAGCGCGAACTGGGTCAGGGAATCCACTGTCTCGCGCGCTCCGTTTCCGGTCGAATGGCGGGAGGGGCGCGGCCCCTGCCGCAGCTCCATCGTGTGGCAGAAATAGGACGCCCGCCCCGGCGCCGGCATCGCGCCGGCCCAGATGGTCCTTACGGACCGCTTCGATTTATGCTACCAAAGCCTAATAAATCGAGCCGCGATTCGTCTATCGCGTGCAACGAATCAAGGGATGGACCGGTCATGAAGCGCGCTCCCTTCTTCATTCCCCGATCGGGACGGATGGAAGTCCCCGAGATCGACGACGAGCACAAGGAGATCGTCGAGGCGCTGGATCAGGTTCGCCAGCATATCGACGAGGGCCAGGAAGCCAACCTCGCCAAGACGCGGGAGGTCGGGAACAGCCTCGTCTCGCATTTCAGGTCCGAGGAACGCCTGATGCAGGACTACCACTACCTGCACCTGCCGCAGCACATCATCCATCACGACCAGTCGCTCGGCATGATCTACCGAATCCTGGGGAACTGCGAAAATCTCGGACGGGTCGAGATCGAGGATCTGCGCAGCCTCTACCGCGTGCTGATCGACGACATCTTCTCCGCCGACATGCACTTCTCGGCCTATCTGTTGGATATCGGCGCCGCCGGCCGGGGGGCCTAGGATCCGTCCCAGGGTCAGGAGGCGGGCGCCGCCTCGCCGTCCGTGTTCGCGTCGCCGTCGGCATCGCCGTCCGCGTCCCCGGCCTCCATCGGCGCCTCCGCGCCGTCGGCGTCCGGATCGGCGATCGGCGCGCCGGACTCGGAGTCGGGCTCGGCCGAGGCCTCCCGCACATCGTCGATCTCCAGCGGGTCGTAGCCCGGATTGTAGCGGCAGGCGAAGACCCAGCCGTCGACCAGCGGCTCGTCGGGGCAACTCTCGAACCCCAGCGGCTGCGCCGGTTCCGGCGCGCAATGGCGGCGCGCGGCCATCAGCACATGATGCCGGTTATAGGGGTTGGGACAGAACTGGATGGTGCCGTCCGCGCGCTCGATCGGCGAGGGGTCGATCTGCGCGCAGGCCGCGAGCGTGAGCGCGAGCAGGACCACCGCGGCACGAAGGGAAAGGTACGAACGACGCATGGTGGGAAAAGCCCCCGACGGAAACCGGCACCTGCGTTCGCCTAGCATGATTCCCGACGCGGAGGCGAGGCTTATCCACGCGGCCGCGCGCCCGCCCGGCCACTTGATCGACCGCAAAGCCGGGTCCAGATCCTGGCTGTAGAGTTGGGATTCTCGAGGCCGCCGCCGGCGAGCCCGGCGGCGGCACAACCGACGATAAGGAGGATCCGATGACCGACTTCCGAAACATCATGGTTCCCGTCGATCTGCAGCATGCCGAGCACATGGAAAAGGCTCTCTCGGCGGCGGCCGCGCTGTCGCAGCAGTTCGGAGCCACCGTGACCCTGGTCGGCGTGACCTCGCCGCAACCGAGCGCGATCGCCCACAACCTGGAGGAATTCAGCCAGAAGCTCACGAAGTTCGCGGGCGAATGGAGCGAGAAGACGGGCGTCACGATGCAGGCCGAGACCGTGGATTCGCCCGACCCGGTGCGCGATCTCGACGATGCGCTCGCGGGCGCGGTGAAGCGGCTCGGCGCCGACCTGGTGGTGATGGCGTCGCACGTGCCCACATTCACCGACCATCTGCTGGCATCCAATGCCGGCGCGCTGCTGAGCCATACGGACGCCTCGCTCTTCATCGTCCGCTGACGCGACCGATCCGGCCGATTTAGGACTTACGATCGAGTCTCGCCAACACGTGTAGGATGTGCTGGAGTGCGCAGCAACTCTGATCAAAAATGGGTCGGTCGGTGTCGGAGCAGGAGGAGAATCTGGATCAGGCGGAGCTGGCCGACGCGCTGGAACGCGAGCTGTTGGAGGGGCGCAGGACGCGTCTCGACGCGACGTTCAAGAAGGCCGGGGCGCCGGTGCCGATTGTCCGGTTCCGCCCGACGGCGGATCAGGTGGAGGAGCAGACGCTCGCCACGCTGCATGGCTATTGGGAACGGCTGATGGAGGAGGCGCGCCTCGGCGGTGCCGACCTTCCGGGCGTGCAGCTGTTCGACCCGCTGGAGATCAGCCGCACGCTGACCTACGTCATGATGATCGACGTGCTGGAAGAGGGCCTGGATTTCCAGTACCGCGTCTACGGGCGCGAGATCGCGGAACGCTTCGGTCGCGACCTGACGGGCATGAAGGTCTCGGAGGTTCCGATCGAGCCGCGCATCACCGCTTTCTTCCAGGCGGTCTACCGTGCCTCGATCGCGCGCCGCGAGGCGGTCTTCACCGAACATGCGCCGCCGCCGTCGGTCTCCGTCACCAAATGGCGGCGCCTGATCCTGCCTTTCACCGACGCCCACGGCATGGTGGTGCGCTTCGTCGTCGGCAACATTCCGGGGACCTGGCGCCGTCCCGACCAGGGCGGGGCCTAGAGCATGGCGCGCCCTTTTGGAAGCATCCGCGACGCCGCTTTCGGTTTCCTGGCGAGGCGCCTCGCGCGTGGCGATGCGGGGTCATCGGCACGCGGCCTCGACGCGGTCCGGGGGCCCGGAAAACCGATCTCAGGCGATTCCAAAGGGGCGCGCCATGGTCTAGGCTCGCTCACTCCTCGTTGCGGTTGAGCGAATCGACCTGCGCCAGGACCGAAAGCAGGGCCGACTGGGCGGCCGGGTCCTCCGGCGGGTCCGCGTCCGGCGCGTTGGCGATGTCGTCCGCGCCTTCCAAGGCCGCCACCTCCCCCTCGCCGGCGAAGGCCGCGCGGGCGATCGCCAGCGAGAGCTTCTGCATATCGACCGGCTTGGTTAGATAGTCCGTCATCCCGGCGGCGATATAGCGTTCACGATGGCCTTCCAGCGCGTCGGCAGTGAGCGCGATGATCGGAATGTCCCGCTGGTCGAGCTCGGAGGAGCGGATCCACTGGGCGGCGGTCGCGCCGTCGATCTCCGGCATGTGCACGTCCATCAGGATCAGGTCGTAGCGGCCCTCGCGCAGCGTCTTGATCGCCTCGGCTCCGTTGTTCGCGACGTCGAAGTCGTGGCCGAGCGAGGACAGCATCGCGCCGACGACGAGCTGGTTCACCTCGTTGTCCTCCGCCAGCAGGATCTTGAGCGGCCGGCCCGGCACGCTCGACGTTTCTTCCTCCGGCCGCACGACCTCCTCCGGCCGCGCCGGCCGCAGCGGCAACCGCACGGTGAAGGTGCTGCCGGCCCCGGGCGCGCTCTCCACCGAGACGCCGCCGCCCATCAGGTCGCAGAGATGGCGCGTGATCGCGAGACCGAGCCCCGTCCCGCCGTAGCGCCGGGCGATCGTGCTGTCGGCCTGCGTGAAGCTGCTGAAAAGCGTGTCCCGAGCCTTGGGCTCGATGCCGATGCCGGTGTCGCGCACCTCGAAGCGCACGACCGGCCCGCCGTCCCCTGCGTTCCCGGCGCCGTCCGCCTCCGGCTCGAGCGTCACCTCGACCCGCACCGAGCCTTCATTGGTGAACTTGATGGCGTTGCCGACCAGATTGATCAGCACCTGCCGGATCCTGAGCGCATCGCCGAAAAGCGCCTTCGGAACCGCCTCGGAACAGGCGAACTCGAAGCTGAGCCCCTTCTCCGCCGCCTGTACGGTCAGCAGGTCGCGGACCTGCTCCAGGAGTTCCCGGATCTCGAATCCGGTGGGCGCGATCTCGACATGGCCCGCCTCGATCTTGGAGAAGTCGAGGATCTCGTTGATCGTGGTCAGCAGGCTGGCGCCCGACTGGTTGATGGTGCGCACGTAGCGCCGCTGCTCGTCGTTCAGCTCCGTCTCCAGCAGCAGCGAGGCCATGCCCATGACGCCGTTCATCGGGGTGCGGATCTCGTGGCTCATGGTGGCCAGGAACTGACTCTTCGTGCGGCTGGCGAGCTCCGCCTGCTCGCGCGCGGCCAGGAGTTGCTCCTCCCGCTCGGCCATCTGGGTCACGTCCTGCGCGATGCCGAAGAGGCGGATCGCGCGATCGCCGATCCGCTCCACCTCGGCTATCATGTCGACCCAGATCGCGCCGCCGTCGGCCAGCACCTGCGCGCGGACGGTGAAGGGCTCTCCGCTCTTGAGCGTCTCGACGAGCAGCGCGCGCACGCGCGCGCGATCGTCCGGGTGGAACAGCGCCGGCGTGTCGTCGAAGCTCGGCACGCCATCCTCGGGCGTCCGCCCGAGAATCTGGAACATGCCCTGGGACCAGGACCCCTCGCCGGTGCGCAGGTCGTAGGCCCAGTTGCCAATGCGCGCGACCGTCTCGGCCCGCAACAGGTTGAGCTCGAGCGTCTTGCGCTCGGTGATATCGCTCTCGATCGCGATGAAGCCGGAAAGGCGACCGTCGGTGCGCACCGGCTGGACCTCTATGGCGAGCCAGAATTCGCGCCCCTCCTTGGTGTAGTTCAGGATTTCCGCCTTGACCGGCTCGCCGGCGCGGATCCGATCGCGCAGATGGGCGCGGGTCTCCTGGTCGGTGCCAGGCCCCTGCATGAAATCGCCCGGGACGCGCCCGCGCACCTCCTCCAGGCTATAGCCGCTCATCCGCACGAAACCCTCATTGACCCACTCGATCCGCTCTTCGGGGTCGGTGATGACGACGGCGTTGGTGGTCCGGTCGGCGACCAGGGCCAGCTTCTCCATCTCGCGGCGCTGGCCTTCCTCGCGCCGGCGGCCTTCCGCCGTGCGCCGCGCCTGCTCCAGCACCCAGCCGACGATCACCGTCGAGGCGAGGTTGGCGGTCACCAGCGTCGGCCCGGCGACGGCGAGGATCTCGAGCCCGACCGCGGGCGGCACGCTGATGAAGAAGGCCGGCAACACCGCCAGCGTGCCGAACAGCGCGATGCCGGCCAGCACCGGCACGTCGAGGGCGAGGCCGCGCCGGGCGATCGCGAGGCCGGCGAGCGCGCCGGCGAGACCGTAGAGCGCGAAACTGACCACCCCGCCGAGCGCGATCGGGCCGCCCACCACGAAATAGCGCGTGGCCGCGCCGAGCGCCGCGGCCACGGCCGCCCCGAGCGGTCCCGCGAAGACCCCCGCCAGGAGCGCCGGCCCGGCGCGCGGATCGGTGACGGCGCCGTGCGGCAGCGGAATCGGCTGCAACATCACGAGGCTCGCCATCGCGCCGAAGGCCAGCCCCATCACCAGATCGCCCCATGGCGGGTCGAGCGGTTCCCCGTAGCGCCCGCGCACCGTGCCGGCGACGAGCACCATCAGCGCCAGCAGCCCGATATCGTTGACCAGGGCCAGTATCGTGGGTTGCAGGGCGTCCATGATATCCTACGGTTGTTCGGTGCGGCCCAGGCCGCCGGAGGCGCGCGAGTCCACCCGCATTCTGAACCATTCGCCCGCCACGGTGTAAATCCGGTTAACGGATGCCGGGCCGGGCTGGGCGGTGACATCATACCGCCCTACCTTACCCTCGCGACGATAGAGATCGCGAGCGACATCAGGCATAGACGAAGGAGCTTCCGTCATGTTCACCCGAACCATCACAGCCGCGCTGATCGCGGGATCCGGCCTGCTGGCCGGCGCGCTTGCCAATCCGGCCGCGGCGGACGACCACGTGGTCAAAGTCACGCCGCTCGGCAGCCATACGGGCGAGTTCTGCCAACTCGACCGCGCGATGATCTTCGAGGACCCGGACGGAACCCGCATCCTCTACGATGCGGGCCGCACGGTCGCCGGGCCGGATGACCCGCGCCTCGGCGACATCGACGCGGTGCTGCTAAGCCACGTCCATGGCGACCATCTGGGCGACCGGCATATCGAGGGCGTGAAGGACGGCGCCTGCACCGATCTCGCCTTCCCGGTCTCGGCGACGCCGAACTCGAACAGCATCAACGTCGCCATGGCCAAGGGCGCCCGGTTCGTCGCCGGCGGCGAGATGCCGGGCTTCTTCGCGAACAAGGTGAAGGCGCTCGGCGGCGATCCGTCGATGGTGACGCTGGTGCGCTTCGGCGCCTCGACCAAGGTCGGCGGGGTGACCGTGACGACGGTGCCGGCCGTGCATTCCAACGGCCTCTCCGGGGCCTTCATCGAGGGCGAGCTGGGCGAGCATCTTTCGGCCGCGGGGCTGACCGCCTATGTCGGCCCGCCGGAAGGCTTCGTGCTGACCTTCTCCAACGGGCTGGTGGTCTATCTGTCCGGCGACACCGGGGTGACCGCCGAGCAGGAGACGGTGGTGCGCCGGCAGTACGGCGCGAAGCTCGCCGTCATCAATATCGGTGACACCTACACCACCGGCCCGACCGAGGCGGCCTTCGTGATCAACGAGCTGGTGAAGCCGGCCTCGGTAATCCCGAGCCACGCCAACGAGCCGGCGACCGAAGGCGGCCAAGTGAAGGACGGTACCCGCACCAAGACTTTCCTGGACGCGGTCACGGTGCCGGCGCACCTGCCGCTCAGCGGGCGCACGATGGCGTTCGACGGCGGCGGGATGTGCGTCGCGGGCTGCTGACACGGCTGTCGGAGGGCTCGGCGCCTTATAGCAGGGCGCCGAGCCCGCGATAGAGCAGCGTCAGCCCGATCGCGGCCAGCAGCAGGGTAAAGCCGCGCTGGAACGCGGTCTCGGAGATGCGCCCGCGGGTGCGCTCGCCGATCAGATAGCCGACGAAGACCGGCACGAGCGCGATCAGCGAGAGCGCCGTCTCCCGCAGGCCCAGGATGTCGAACGCGGCGAGCGCGCTGTAGAGCGGGATGATCCCGGTCATGAAGGTGATGCCGATGGCGCGCACGAAGGTCTGCCGGTCGAGGCCGAGCGCGCTCAGATAAATCGCGATCGGCGTGCCGTAGATCGAGGTGATCCCGCCGACCAGACCGGCGGTCAGGCCGACCGGCAGCGCCCCCAGCCGCTCGCCCCGGGCGGTCAGCCGCCAGTCGGGCGCGCGGATGCGGATGGCGACGAACCCCAGGATCACCGCGCCGAGGATCGCGGTCACCAGATCGGGCGCGAGATTGGTCAGCGCATAGACCCCGATCAGGATTCCGACGACGAGCCCCACCAGCAGCACCGCGAAGCGGCGCACGATCGGGAGCGCGTCGCGGCCGACGCGGATCTGGTAGAAGTTGGTGAGCAGGATCGGCAGCAGGGTCACCGCGATCGCGGTCTGCACCGGCAGGGCGGACGACAGAATCGGCACGGAGACGAGCGGCAGCCCCATCCCGTGGACGCCCTTCACGAACCCGCCGGCCAGCATGGCGAGCGCGATCGCGATCCAGACGCCCGGCGCGAGCGACTGGAGGTAGGACAGGACCGCCTCCATCGCTCGATCAGTCGGCGTCGATCTCGAAGGCGTCGAAGATGGCGCCGTATTCCAGATAGCCGAGGCGCGCCAGCGGCTGCAGCGCGCGCACGTCGACCAGCCCGTCCTTCAGCACCGCCTCGTCGATGTCGATCCCGACGACGCGCCCCAGCACCAGCGTACAGTGGCGACCGTCGGCGCCGGGCGGCAGGGCGATCGTGCGCTCCAGCACGCATTCCAGATGGGCCGGCGCCTCCTTGACGGACGGCGGCGCCACCTTGTGCGAGGCGACGGGCGTGAGGCCGGTCAGCGCGATCTCGTCGACCTCTGGCGGGACCGCATCGCCGCTCTTCTTCACCGCCGCGCGCAGGTCGTAGGTCGCGATGTTGGCGACGAACTCCCCGGTCGCCTCGATGTTGGCGACGCTGTCCTTGGCCGAGCCGTCGAGCTTGCGGTTGGCCGAGAACAGCACCATCGGCGGGTCGTCGGAGACCGCGTTGAAGAAGCTGTAGGGGGCGAGATTGACCGTGCCGTCGCGGTCGAGCGAACTGATCCAGCCGATCGGCCGCGGCAGGACCAGCGCCTTCAGCGGATTGTGCGGCAGGCCCGCCTCCTTGTGGCGGCCGGGTTCGAAGAACATGGGACGCGGATTCCTCATAGGCTGGTGGGCGCGCCGGGGACGGCGCGGCAGGGTCGGCACCAGTGATGCCGACTTTCGCCGCCCATCACAAGCCGCCGGCGGATCGCAACCGCCTTTCCCCGCGGTCACAAGTCCTGCGAAGCCACCCGGCTATCGATCCGGGGGCGGCACAGGCTATATAGTGCGGCCGGACGCATCGCGCGCCGCCGCTTCCGCCACCGACCCCGAGGGAGACCCGCCCATGCCCGGACCGCTCGACGGCATCCGCATCCTGGACACGACCTCGATGATCTCCGGCCCGCTCGGCACCATGATGCTGGCCGACCAGGGGGCGGACGTGGTGAAGATCGAGAAGCTCGACGGCGGCGACCACACCCGCGCCATCGCCAACCGGCGCGGCGACCTCTCGGCCGGGTTCCTCAACAACAACCGCAACAAGCGCTCGGTCGCGCTCAATCTGAAGCAGGAGGCGGGGCGCGCGGCGCTCTTCAAGCTCGCCGAGGAGGCCGACGTCTTCGTGCAGAATTTCCGCCCCGGCGTCGCCGAGCGCATGGGCATCGGCGAGGCCGCGATCCGCGCGGTGAAGCCCGACATCATCTACGTCTCGATCAGCGGCTTCGGGCCGAACGGCCCCTATGCGGCGAAGCCGGTCTACGACCCGCTAGTGCAGGCGCTCTCGGGCCTGACGACGGTGCAGGCGGGCTCCGACCGCGAGCGCCCGCGCCTCGTGCGCACCATCCTGCCGGACAAGCTGACCGGCGTGATGGTGGCCCAGGCGGTGACGGCGGCGCTGATCCACCGCATGCGCACCGGCGAGGGCCAGCATGTCGAGATCTCCATGCTGGGGGCGGTGCTGGCCTTCCTGTGGGGCTCCGACATGGGCAGCCAGACCTTCGTCGGCGCGGAGATCCCGCAGGCCGAGGCGGCGAGCTTCATCGACCTGATCTACGAGACGCAGGGCGGCTATATCAGCGTCGCCGTGCAGAGCGACAAGGAATGGCAGGCGCTCACCCGCGCGCTGGAGAAGCCGGAATGGCTGGAGGATGCGCGCTTCCGGACGGCCGCGCTGCGGCACGAGAATATCGACGAGCGGCTGCGCCTGACCCAGGAGGTGCTGGCGACCGATACGGCCGAGCATTGGCTTGAGCGGCTGGAGGCCGAGGGCGTGCCCTGCGCGCCGGTGCTGACCCGCTCGCAGGTGATCGAGCATCCGCAGGTCCGCGCGAACGGGCTGATCCTGGAGAGCGAGCACCCGCAGGCCGGCGCGTTGCGCCAGGCCGCGCCCGCGGCCCGCTTCTCGGCGAGCCCGGCGGGCCTGCGTTTCGGCGCGCCGCGCCTCGGCGAACATACGGGCGAGGTGCTGCGCGCGGCCGGCTATTCCGAGGAGCGACTGCGCGCGCTGGCGGAAGCCGGCGCCATCGCGATGGCGGACGATGGTTGAGCGGCAGGAGGGCCGACCCGTGATCGACTTCTACTATTGGCCGACGCCGAACGGCTGGAAGGTCGCGATCATGCTGGAGGAATGCGCCCTTCCCTACCGCATGATCCCCGTCAACATTTCCGAAGGCGACCAGTTCAAGCCGGAGTTCCTGGCGATCAGCCCGAACAACCGGATGCCGGCGATCCTGGATCACGGCGAGGAGGCGGGCGCCGAGCCGGTGCCGGTGTTCGAATCCGGCGCGATCCTGCTGCATCTCGCCCGCCGCACCGGCCGCTTCATGCCGCCCGACGAACGAGGCCGAAAGGAATGCGAGGAATGGCTGTTCTGGCAGGTCGGCAATCTGGGGCCGATGGCGGGCCAGCTGAGCCATTTCCGCAACTACGCGCCGCATGAGGACGCCTACGCGCTGGAGCGCTATGCCGGCGAATATGCGCGCTGCCTCGCCGTGCTCGACCGGCGGCTCGACGGGCGCCAGTACATCCTGGGGGACGAATACACGATCGCGGACATGATCTGCTGGCCCTGGGTGCTGATCGCGAAGCCGCTGGGCCAGCCGCTCGACGATTTCCCGCATCTGGCGCGCTGGCGCCAGGCGATGAAGCAGCGCCCGGCGGTGCAGCGCGCCGTCGATCTGGGCAAGGCGTTCCGGCGCGACGCCCCGCCCGACGACCGCGAGCGGGCGTTGCTCTTCCGGCAGAACGCGCAGTCGGTGCGCCGAGGCGAGAGCGAGAGCCGCTGACCCGCCGCCCGTTTCAGGACGAGGCGACGCGCAGGTCCGAGGCGCCGTCCGAAACGCCGCCCGGCGCGGTACTCGCCCTCAGGATGGTACGCGCGCGCGGGAAGCGGACCGTCACCCGCGTGCCCTCGCCGACGACGCTTTCGATCGACAACGTGCCGCCATGCAACTCGGCGAAGCGCCGCGCCAGCGCGAGGCCGAGACCGGTTCCGCCCGACGCCGCGATCTCGGCCGTCTGGGCCTGGGCGAACGGCTCGAGCACCCGCGCCTTGTCGGCCTCCGCGATGCCGATGCCGCTGTCGGCGACGGTGAGGAAAAGCGCCCCGTCCTCCTCCATGCCGGCATACAGCACCACCTTGCCGCCGGTCCGGTTGTAGCGGATGGCGTTCGACAGCAGGTTGAGAAGGATCTGGCGCAGCAGCCGTTCGTCCCCGGCGAGCCGGGGGAGGCTGTCCGGGCATTCGATCCGGACCGTGATATCGCGCGCCCCGGACTGCGCACGGGTCATCCTTTCGCAGCCACGCAGCAAGGCCTTGATCGAGACCCCGCCCTCGGCCTCCTCGAGCTCGGTCGCGCCCGCCTCGACGCGGGCCAGATCGAGGATATCGCTGATCAGCGCCAGCAGATGGTTGCCGGCGGTGCGCATGTCGCGGGCGTATTCGCCGTATTTCGGATTGCCGAGCGGCCCGTGGATCTCCGACTGCAGCAGGTCCGAAAAGCCGATCAGGGCGTTGAGCGGCGTGCGGAGCTCGTGGCTCATATGGGCGAGGAACTCCGACTTCGCGTCGCTGGCGGCGTTGGCGCGCGCCGCCGCCTCGGCGAGCTGCTCGTTCATCACGACGAGCTGGGCGGTGCGCTCCTCGACCCGCCGGGCCAGCTCCTCCCGCCGCTTGATCAGCTGGTCGACCGCGACCGCGAGCGCGCCGAGCAGCAGCAGCGCCACGCCGGACATTACGTAGAGCCAGATCAGCGAGCCTTGCGCCACGAAGGCCGGTCCGGGCATGTAGCTCAACCGCCACCGCCGGCCGGCGACCTCGATGGTCTCGACATGGTTGAAACGCTCCTCGGCCGCCGGCTCTTCCAGCCGGGCGACGAGCAACGGCGCCGTGCCGGTGACGTCGTGCACCTGCAGCGCGAAGCGATCCGGCCGGCTGCGCGCGAACAGATCGGCGATCAGGATGGCGGGCGTGAAGTCGTAGGCGATCACGGCGGGGTTGGATTCGTCCGTCCGATCGGGCCGCAGGCCGAGACGCCCATGCTCCGTCGCGCCGATCAACATCATGTTCGGCGGCGTTCTGTCCGATGCCCCGGCGAGACGCTGCGGGGCGCTCAGTTGCGGGCCGGTGCCGGCGAGCGCCCGTTCCGCCGCGAGGCGAAGGGCGGGCAGGCGGGCCAGATCCTCACCGACGGCGTCCCGGCTCAAGCCTCTGCTTTCGAAATAGACGACCGGCATGAAGTCGGAGCGGTTCCCCCGCGGGGTGAGGGTCAGCGAGGGGTAGCCGAGCAGCATCCGGCTCTCCCAACGGCGCGCGAGGGCGGCATTCAGCTCGTCGACGCGATCCGCCTTCACGACCGGCGCGACGGCGACCCCCAGGACCGACGTCTCCTCGAACATGCCGGTGACGTCGAGGAAATGCTCGAACTCCGCTTCGGTCACCTCCTGGCTCGTCTCGAACAGCGCGACCAGCGCGTGAATCCGATCCTGCAGGCGGGTGAGCGCCGTCTCCACCTCGACCGTGAATTTCGAGGTTTCGACCTCGAAGTCCGTCTGCCGCCGGTCCTCCAGGTTCGAGCGCACCTGGAGCGTCAGCATCACGCCGAAAACCGCGAGCCCGGCGGCCGCGCTGAAGCTGACGAGACGGAACAGACGCGCTTTCATCCGGATCCGGCTCCCGGAAAGGTCGAGTCTTCGCGAAGCAGAGTACCCCACCGGGCTAAAAGTACGAACCCGAAGTAAAGAGAGCCTTAACGGGATACCGTCGGGGCCGAGGCCTCAGTCGAGCGCCGGGAGCCGCACGGCGAAACGCGCGCCGAGCGCGCGCCCGGCCCCGTCCAGCCGGTTGCTGGCCCGGATCGCGCCATTGTGCGCCTCGACGATCTGCTTGGAGATCGACAGGCCGAGGCCGGAATGGGTGCCGAACTTCTCCGCTTCCGGCCGCTCGGTGTAGAAGCGCTCGAAGATCGCCTCCAGCTTCGCCGGCGGGATCCCCGGCCCCTCGTCGTCGATGCGCGCCTCGACCACGGCGCCGTCGCGCACCAGCGTCAGGTGGATCGTGCCGCCGGGCGGCGAGAAGGTGATCGCATTGCCGATCAGGTTGCGGAAGACCTGCACCAGCCGGTCGCCGTTGCCGCGCACGGTGAAGGGCCCCGCGCCCTGCGTCTCGAAGCTGAGGCGGACCTGGGGGTCGCCGCCCTCGCGCTCGCTCTCGGCGCGGGTCACCTCATGCATCTCGGCCAGCGCGGAGAGCATCCGGGCGAGATCGACCTCGGCCGATTCCGAGCGCGAGAGCTCCGCATCCAGCCGCGAGGCGTCGGAGATGTCCGAGATCAGCCGGTCGAGCCGGGCCACGTCGTCCTGGATGATCGACATCAGACGCTTCTGCTGCTCCGGATCCTTCACGCGGGCGGCGGTCTCCACGGCGCTGCGCAGCGAGGTCAGCGGATTCTTGATCTCGTGCGCGACGTCGGCGGCGAAACGCTCGATCTCGACCAGCCGCCGCTGCAGCGCCTCCGTCATCTCGGCCAGCACGGTGGAGAGGTCGCCGATCTCGTCGTCGCGGGCGGAGAAGTCGGGGATGTCGGCGCTCTCGCGCCCGACGGTGCGACGCACCCGCTCCGCCGCCTCGGCGAGGCGGTGGATCGGCCGGGCGATCGTGCCGGCGAGGTAGAGCGACATCAGCACCGTGATGACCAGGGCCCCGGCGAACACCATCGCGATGGTGGCGCGGACGTCGCGCATCGCGGCCTCGATCTTCTCGCCGGTCTTGGTCAGCATCAGCGCGCCACGCACCTGGTAGTAGCGCTGCACCGGCAGGGCCACGGTCAGGATCAGCGTGCCGTCGGCTTCGGCGCGGACCCGCTCGGCGATGCGGCCGTTCAAGGCCGCGACGGCCTCCGGGAAGTCCTGCACCGTCGGCTCGAGCGGATCGCGATAGATCTCGTAGCGCCGATCGTCGAGCAGGTTGGCGATGTCGCCGACCAGGTCGGCCAGCGGATCGACCAGTTCGTCGGCCGGGCCGGGCGCCGGCAGTTCCTCGACCTCGACCACCGCGCCGACCGAGCCGAGCTGGCGGGAATCGGCGACCATCGCGCCCTCGAGGCCGAACAGCCGCGCGCGCACGCGGCTCGGGTCCGAGAGTCGCCGGATCATGTGCCGGGCGGGCACGAGGTTGAGCGCCTCGTCGCCATTCTCCAGCACCTCCACCGCGCCCTCGCCGAGCGCGCCGGAGAAGATCTCGCCCTGGGTCCTGAGGGCTTCCATCTCCTGCGCGATCAGCCCGTCGCGATAGGGGCCGAGATAGAGCATGCCCACGATCGGGATCAGCAGCGCGATCATGTTGACCGCCAGGATGCGCCGCGTCAGCGGCGAGAGGCGTCGATAGGGGCGGAGCCGCGGGCCGCGGGCCGGTTCGGCACGCGCCCGCCGGGGCGGCGCGGACAGCCCGCCCGTCCGCCGTTCCTGCCGGTCATCGGCGCTGGTGTCGTCCTTCGGCATGGGTTCGCGCCGTCGCCTCGCTGTCGGATGGCGCGCCGCCCGCCAATCCCGAGCCGATGGCGTGCGCGCCGGATCAGGGCGCGGGCCCTAGTTCTCCTTGTAGCGGTAGCCCACGCCGTAGAGGGTCTCGATGCAGTCGAACTCGGTGTCCACCTTGCGGAACTTCTTGCGGATCCGCTTGATGTGGCTGTCGATCGTGCGGTCGTCGACATAGATGTTCTCGCCATAGGCCGCGTCCATCAGCTGGTCGCGGTTCTTGACGTGCCCCGGCCGCTGGGCCAGCGCCTTGACGATCAGGAACTCGGTCACCGTCAGCTGCACGGCCTCGCCCTTCCAGGTGCACATGTGCCGGTCGGAATCGAGCACCAGGTCGCCGCGGGTGATCGCCCCGCCGGAGGTCTTGCCGGCGGCCGCGTCCGCCTCGACCTCGGCGCGGCGCAGCAGCGCGCGGATGCGCTCGATCAGCAGGCGCTGCGAGAAGGGCTTGCGGATATAGTCGTCCGCGCCCATCCGCAGGCCGAGGAGCTCGTCCACCTCGTCGTCCTTGCTGGTCAGGAAGATCACCGGCACACGGCTGGCCTGGCGCAGCTTCTGCAACACCTCCATGCCGTCCATGCGCGGCATCTTGATGTCCAGCACCGCGAGATCGACCGGCCGGCTGCTGAGCGCGCGCAGCGCCGTCTCGCCGTCGGTGTAGGTCGTGACCGCGAATCCCTCCGCTTCCAGCGCCATGGAGACGGAGGTCAGGATGTTGCGGTCGTCATCGACCAGCGCGATGGAATGCGCCATGTCTCAAAATCCTTCGAAAGGTCGTGAGGAATTTCGCCCCATGCCTGCCTGCCGGTCAACCGTGGCGGCATTGCGGCGGATCGGTGGCGCGCCGCGGGCGCGTCCGGCCTGTAGATAGGAACGCGCGCCCGATTTCGCCATGCCCAGGGCGGTGGACCCGGGCGGTGGACCAGGGCCGTGGAATGGCCCGCCCCCTGGAAAACCGGCCGCGCGTGCCTTAGTAGGCGGGGTACGGGCTGACCCGCGCATGCACGAGGAACGGGGACGATCGAGACCATGAACCGGCGAAGACTCTTGGTGCTGTCCGCGACCCTGGCGACGCTGGCGGCGATCGCCGTGGCCGCATTGGTGGTCTGGCATCAGCTCGGCGGGCCGGACGAGGGCCCGGCCGCCCGCGCGCCCGCCGACGCCGAGGCGGCCGGCACGGCAGGCTTCATGCCGGCGGCCGAGATCGGCGGCCCCTTCCGGCTCACCGACCAGCACGGCCAGCCCTTCGCGCCGGCGGATCTGTCGACGCCCTACGGGCTGATCTATTTCGGCTACACCTACTGTCCCGACGTCTGCCCGACGGAGCTGCAGGACATGACGCTCGCCCTCGACGCGCTGGAGCCGGCGCTGGCCGGGCGGGTGACCCCGCTCTTCATCACCGTCGATCCGGAGCGCGACACGGTCGAGACCGTCGAGACCTACGTCGCCCATTTCCACCCGCGCATGATCGGCCTGACGGGGGAATTGGACCGCATCCGTGCGGTCGCGGACGACTACCGCGTCTATTTCGCCAAGACCGGCGATACCGACGGTCCGGACTATCTGGTCGACCATTCGAGCTTCTATTACCTGATCGACCAGGAGGGCGAGCTCGTGCGCATGTTCACGCCCAAGGCGGCGCCGGGGGACCTGGCCGGGGCGCTCGCCGAGACGTTGCGCGCGGCCGCCTCGGAATGACGCGTCCGCAACCGGATCGGTCGCCATCGCGCGCTTGACCCCGATGCCATGCGGGGCATACTGAGCCCCGACGTTCGGTTCCCCATGACGGGCCAAAGGCCCGGGGGATTGAAAGGGAACACGGGGAAGGGCCCTACCCATCAGGGGGGCCCGAGCCCGGGCTGCCCCCGCAACCGTAGACGGCGAGCGGGGATCCCCGAGCGGCGGAGAAGGGTGATCGCCCCTTCCTCTCCCTCGGCACAGCCACTGGGGCATTTCCGGCATCGCGCCGGACGGGCCCTGGGAAGGCGGATCCCAAAGCGACGACCCGTGAGCCGGGAGACCTGCCGATGACGTCGGAAGCGAGCCAAGGGTCCGTCCTTCGGACCCGAACAATCGTCGGGTGTGACGATCAAGGGGGAAGAATCATGACATCGCGTAGCATCCATCAGGATTCCGTCGCCGTCGCCGGCGCGAGCAAGCTCGCGCCCGTGCTGCTGGCCGTGGCCTTCGCCGTTCTGCTGATCGGCGGCGCGGGGCTCGCCAATTCCACGACGCTGCACAACGCCGCCCACGACGCGCGCCACGCCTTCGCCTTCCCCTGCCACTGAGCAGCGGGCGAAGCCGAGGCTTTCGCGCGGCCGGCCAAACCGCCGGTCGAATCGACGGAGACATCCATGATCAAGAAGATCTTCGCCCCGGCGTTGGCCGCGGGCGTGATCGCGGGCGTGCTCATCTCGGGCCTGCAGGCGGTCACCACCACGCCGCTGATCCACGCGGCGGAAACCTACGAGACGGCCGCGGCGCCGGCCGCCCCGCAGCCGGCCGTCTTCCAGGCGGGCGACGCGCGGATCCTGCTCGCCCACAGCGGGGCCGAGCACGATCATGACGGCGGCCCCTGGGCGCCGGAAGACGGGCTGGAGCGCACCGCCTTCACCGCGATGGCGAACATCCTGATCGGCTGCGGCTACGCGCTGCTGCTGACGGCGGGCTTCGCGCTCGCCGGGCGGTCGGTCGACGCCCGCCGCGGCCTGGTCTGGGGCGCGGCCGGCTTCGCCGCCTTCACCCTGGCGCCGGCCGCCGGCCTGCCGCCGGAGCTGCCGGGCACGCTGGCGGCCGAGCTCGGCGCGCGGCAGGCCTGGTGGGTCTTCGCCGCCGTGGCGACCGCAGCCGGCCTCTGGCTCACGGTCTTCGCCCGGCCGGGGGCGCTGAAATGGCCGATGACGCTCGGCGGGCTGCTCCTGATCGCCGCCCCGCACCTGATCGGCGCGCCGCATCCCGAGAGCCTGGGCGGCACGCTGGTGCCGGCGGAGCTGTCGGCGCACTATGCCGCGCTGTCGATCGCCGTCGGCGCCGTCTTCTGGGCGCTGATCGGCTGGATGAGCGGCCATTTCTGGGCCCGCATCGAGGCGGAGGAGCAGCAGGGCGCCGGCGGTCTCGCCGCCGGGACGCGCTAGCGCCATGGTCGACGGCGGGAAGGCGGGGGCGGAGCGGCCGGGCGAGCGGGTGCGCGCGCTCGTCCGCGCGGCCGACCGCGCCAGCCTCGCCACCCGTCTGGCGGGGACGGGCGAGCCCTACGCCTCGCTCACCCTCCTCGCGCTCGACCATGCGGCGCGGCCGCTGCTGCTGTTGAGCGACCTCGCCGAGCATAGCAGGAACCTGAAGGCGGACGCCCGCGCGAGCCTCTTGATCGACGGCACGGCCGGTCACGACGACCCGCTGACCGGCGCGCGGGCGAGCCTGCAGGGTGCGATCGAACCTGTCGACGAGAACGAACGCGACCCGCTCCTCGCCCGCTTCGTGGCGCGCCATCCCTCGGCCGCGCTCTATGCCGGATTCGGCGATTTCGCGCTCTACCGCATGGAACCGGCGCGGGCCCATCTGGTCGCCGGCTTCGGGAAGATCGATTGGGTGGACGCGGCGGACGGCCTCACCTTCGACACCACGGGCGCGCGGGCCCTGGCCGAGGCGGAGGCCGACATCGTGCAGCACATGAACGACGACCATTCGGATGCCGTCGGGCTCTACGCCAACCGGCTGCTCGCCCGGGCGGGGGCCGGATGGCGGATCACCGGCATCGATCCGGAAGGCGCCGATCTGCGCCGCGGGGGCGAGACCGCGCGGCTTCCCTTCGACCGGCCGGTCCGCGACGCCGAGGGGGCGCGCGCCGAACTCGTGAAACTGGTGAAGCGCGCGCGGGGCTGAGCCGCATCGCGTCCGGTCTGGCGTCGTCGGAACGAATCCGCGAGGATGCCGCCGTCCCGCCGCCGTTCAATCCGTGAGGCCCCATGTCGATCGCCGACCCCGCCGCCGAGGCTCCCACCTTCCCCGCCTATATCCGCCCCGCGGTCACCGCGATCGAGACGCAGCAGATCCTCGCCGTCTCGCAGCTGGCGCTCGGCGACAAGTCGGTGATCCCGCTCTGGTACGGCGAGAGCGACGTGCCGACGCCGGACTTCATCTGCCGCGCGGCGCAGCGCGCGCTGGGCGCCGGCGAAACCTTCTACAGCCACAAGCGCGGCACCCCGGAGCTGCGCCAGACGCTGGCGACCTATATGAGCGAGCTCTACGGCCGCGAGATCGACATCGAGCGGGTCAGCGTCACCGCGAGCGGCATGTCCGGCATCATGATGCTGTTCCAGTGCCTGCTGGATGCCGGCGACAACGCGATCATCACCTGCCCGGTCTGGCCGAACGCGCAGTCGGTGGTGCGCGCGCTGGGGGCGGAGGCGCGCTTCCACGCGCTCGACCGCGATCCGGACGAAGGCTGGCGGCTCGACGTCGAGGCGCTGAAGGCGAAATGCGACGCGCGCACGCGCGCGATCTTCGTCAATTCGCCGAACAACCCGACCGGCTGGGTGCTGCCGGCCGACCAGATCGCGGAGCTTCTCGCCTTCGCGCGCGAGCGCGGCATCTGGATCCTGGCCGACGAGGTCTATGGCCGCATGGTCTATGAGGGCCGCGCGGCGCCGAGCTTCCTGGAGCAGTGCGCGCCGGACGACCCGGTCCTGGTCGTCAACAGCTTCTCGAAGAGCTGGGCGATGACCGGCTGGCGCGTCGGCTGGGTCACCCACCCGCCGGCGCTGGGCGAGCTGCTCGGTAACATGATCGAGTTCAACTATTCCTGCGTGCCGCCCTTCGTGATGCGCGCCGCCGACGTCGCGATCCGCGACGGCGAGCCCTTCGTCGCGCAGATGGTCGCCTATTGCCGCACCGGCCGCGACATCGTCAGCCAGCACCTGCCGGACCTGCCGCATGTCGCCGACTATCGCGCGCCGGAGGCCAGCTTCTACGCCTTCTTCCGGGTCGAGGGGACGGAGGCGCGCACCCTCGCCTTCGCGCAGGATCTGGTGCGCACCGCCAAGGTCGGGATCGCGCCGGGCACCGCCTTCGGCCCGGGCGCGGAAGGCTGGTATCGCCTCTGCTTCGCGCAGAAGCCCGAGACCATCGCGGAGGCGATGGGCCGGCTCGAAGGCGCGCTGAAGCAGATGTAGGCGCGAGCGCGGCTAGCGCCCGAAGGTCTCGACCAGCCCCCAGATGCTGAGCACGACGAACATCATCACCGCCGGCATCAGCAGCGAATCGAGGAACCCGATCGCCTGCGGCTCGCCGATGAGGTCGAGCGCCCAGGGCAGGAAATCGGAGAACAGCAGCAGGCAGGTCGCGACCAGCCCGGCGAGCCCGATCTTCAGCATGCGGTGCGGCCGGCGGCGGCGGATCATCGCGGCGTCATCCTTGATCTGCGGTTGGTCGCGCCGCACTTTCCGGGCCCATGCCCAGCCCGTCAAGCGGGCGCGCTGGTCTCCTGCGCGCGCAGCTTGGCGACCGCCTCGTCCTCGTGCCGGTCGCGCTCCGCCTCCTCGATCAGCCAATCGCGGAAGGCCTTCACCCGCGGCCGGTCGGCGGTATCGGCCGGGCAGACGAAATAGTAGGCGTAGTCGCCCGGCAGCGTGATGTCGAAGGGCCGCACCAGCTGGCCGCGGGCCAGCGCGTCGTGGGCGAGCGACGAGCGGCCGAGCGCCACCCCCTGCCCCGCGATCGCCGCCTGCAGCACCAGGTCGGAATAGTTGAAGCTGGGGCCCCGGTCCGGGTCGACGTCGTCGACACCCGCGGCCAGCAGCCAGACGCGCCAGTCGGTCAGCACGTCGTCATGCAGCAGCGTGTGGTACTTCAGGTCGGCCGGCGTCTTCAGCGGATGCGGCCCCTCGGTCGCCAGGCTGGGGGCGCAGACGGGGAACAGCTCCTCCGTCATGAAGCGGTCCGCGGTGAGGCCCGGATACTCGCCGGTGCCCCAGCGGATCGCGACGTCGATGTCGTCGCGGTCGAAATCGGCCAGCTCGTAATCGGCCGAGAGGCGGACGTCGATCTCCGGCTCGCGCTGGCGGAAGCGCGAGAGCCGCGGCACCAACCAGGTCGAGGCGAAGGAAGGCAGCACGCTGACCGTCAGCGCCCCGGCCTTCTGCGGCTTGCGCACGCGCTCGGCCGCGGCGGCGAGCGAATCCAGCGCCTGGCGGACCGGGCCGATGAAGGCCTCGCCCTCCTCGGTCAGCTTCAGCGCCCGGTTCATCCGCCGGAAGAGCGGCGCGCCCAGCGCCTCCTCCAGCGCCTTGATCTGGTGGCTGACGGCGGCCTGGGTCACGTTCAGCTCCGCCGCCGCCTCGGTAAAGGACATGTGGCGCGCCGCCGCCTCGAAGGCGCGCAGCGGTTTCAAGGGCGGCAATCGCTTCGCCATGACGCCTCTCCTCATCCCTGTGATGACCGTCACATTAGATTATAAAAAATAATTCGAATCATGAAAAGATATCCGTTGTGACTAAGTTCGGAATCCCTATTTTCCGGGGTATAATCTTATGGTGCGGCGCAGCATTCAAGCGGCGACCGGCAACGGATAGGATAAGGAGAGGTAACATGATGCAGGCGATGAACAACCGCCAGCCCTCCGCCGACTTCGCCGGCGTGCTCGGCGGTGCCAGCCTGATGCTGGTGGACGCCATGGCCGACGCGATCTCGGGCGGCGGTCAGCTGATCGGGGCCGTGGGCGAGAAATTCGCCCTGTGGCACAACCGGGCCTCCCAGCGCCGCGCGCTGTCGAGCCTGGACGCCCGGCTGCTGCGCGATATCGGCCTGGACTGGGTCGAGGTCGAGCGCGAGCTGGACAAGCCCTTCTGGCGCGGCTGACCGGGTTTCCGGTCAGGAGGCGATCTCTTCCTCCGCGGCGATCAGCTCGCAGCAGAGCGCGTGGATGCGCGCCTGCAGCGCCGCCTCGTCGCTGAAGGTGAAGACGCCCTGGCAGAAGATGTAGGCGTAGAGCAGGAAGGAGCGGGCCTCCGCCTCCTTCGGCGCGAAGCCGAGTTCCTCGAACAGCCGGCGGGTATAGTCGAGGCGGGCCTGATCGGCCGCCTCGACGACCCGCGCGGTCTCCGCGTCGCGCCGCGCCCAGCTGCGCATGGCGAGCTCGAGCGAGCCGCCCCGGCGCTGCCGGCTCGAGCGCACGACGATGTTGAGCAGGTTCTGGATCTTCTCGCTCGGCGTGCCGCCGGCCTCCTCCACCCGTCCGATGACGAGCTGCTCCGTCCAGCGCGCGCGCAGCGCGTCCAGCAGGTCGGCGCGGTCCTTGAAGTGCCAGTAAAAGCTGCCCTTGGTGACGCCGAGCCGCTCGGCCAGGCGCTCGACGCTGAGGCTGGCCGCCCCGCCTTCCCCCAGCATCTGATAGGCCGCCCGGATCCAATCGTCGCGGCCGAGCCGCGCCGGCGCGCCCCCGTCGCCACGGCCGCGCGTGGCCGCACCGCGGCGCGTGCGCGAATCCGTGCTGGGAGCTTTGCTGTCGGGCACGAGAAATTCCATACGCTTGCGTATTGACGCAACATCATGACCCGCCTACCATCCGTACGCAAGCGTATGGGGCAGAAGTCAGGGGATTCACCGACCGGCGGGCGCTAAAAGCCCCGAGAAATCTTGTGCTTCCGCTTTCCGGGCAACGCCAGTAGGATGCGCCGGATGGCCGGAGGCCGCGACCGGACGAAGGGGCAAGCGTCGAATTCCAGGGCGCGAAACCGGTCGGCGGGACCTGACGGACCTCAAGAAGCGCATTGGGCAAAAATAGCCCGGGCGGAACGAAAAACAGAACAAGAAGAACCGGCCGAAGACCGATCAACGGGCAGGGCCGGCCATCGGGCACCTAGGGAGGTGGCGGACCATGAGCGGGGCGACCACGTACGGCGCGGCAGAGATGCCGCGCGCGGCGCATCTGCCGGATATCGATACCTACGACACGTTCCCGAAGCTGTTGCGCTACAACGCACAGCATCTGGGCGACCAGCCGTCGATGCGCGAGAAGGATCTCGGCATCTGGCAGTCCTGGAGCTGGGCCGAGGTCAAGGACGAGATCTACCGCTACGCCGCCGGCATGGCGACGCTGGGCCTGAAGCGCGGCGACCGGATCGCGATCATCGGCGACAACCGCCCGCGGCTCTACTGGACCATGTGCATGGCGCAGTGCCTGGGCGCGGTGCCGGTGCCGCTCTACCAGGATTCCGTCGCGGCCGAGATCAAGTTCCCGATGGAACATTCGGAAGTGCGCTTCGCGATCGTCGAGGACCAGGAGCAGGTCGACAAGCTGCTGTCGATCAAGGATCAGCTGCCGCATCTCGAGACCATCGTCTATGACGACGAGCGCGGGGTGCGCGACTACACCCACCCGTTCCTCTTTTCCTACGCCGCGGTGCAGGAGAAGGGACGCGAGAAGCTCGCCGCCGAGCCCGACTTCATCGACCGCGAGATCGACAAGGGGCAAGGCTCGGACGTCTCGATCATCCCCTACACCTCGGGCACGACGGGCAATCCCAAAGGGGTGATGCTCAGCTTCGCGAACGTGATGAAGGCGGCCTATGCCGGCGCCTCCTTCGAGGGGCTGAAATCGACCGACGACTGCCTCGCCTACCTGCCGATGGCCTGGATCGGCGACCACATCTTCTCCTACGGCCAATCCTATGTCTGCGGCTTCTGCGTCGCCTGTCCGGAAAGCTCGGACACGGTGCTGACCGACCTGCGCGAGCTGGGCCCGACCTATTTCTTCGCGCCGCCGCGCATGTTCGAGAACCTGCTCACCACCGTGATGATCCGGATGGAGGATGCGAGCGCGATCAAGCGCGGCATGTTCCACTATTTCATCGACCACGCGCAGAAGGTCGGCGTCGACATTCTGAACGGCCGGCCGGTCGGGCTCCTCGACAAGCTCAAATACGGGCTCGGCGAACTCTTGGTCTACGGCCCGCTCAAGAACGTGCTGGGCCTCAGCCGCGTGCGCATCGGCTACACCGCCGGCGAGGCGATCGGGCCCGACATCTTCGATTTCTACCGCGCCATCGGGATCAATCTGAAGCAGCTCTACGGCTCGACCGAGGCGGCGGTGTTCGTCACCATCCAGCCCGACGGCGAGGTGTTCGACGACACGGTCGGCACGCCCGCCCCGGGCGTCGAGATCCGCGTCACCGAGGATGGCGAGGTGCTGTTCCGCAGCCCGGGCGTCTTCGTCGAGTACTTCAAGAACGACGAGGAGACGAAGAAGACGAAGACCGAGGACGGCTTCGTCCATACCGGCGACGCCGGCTTCGTCGACGAGCGCGGCCATCTGCACATCATCGACCGCGCGAAGGATGTGGGGAAGCTGAACAACGGCACGCTGTTCGCGCCGAAATACATCGAGAACAAGCTGAAGTTCTTCCCGAACATCAAGGAGGCCGTCGCCTTCGGGCACGAGCGCGACTATTGCGCGGCCTTCATCAACATCGACCTGGAAGCGGTCGGCAACTGGGCCGAGCGGAACAACCTTTCCTATGCCTCCTACCAGGATCTGTCGGGCCGCAAGGAGGTCTACGACATCGTCCAGGCGCATGTGGAGAAGGTGAACCGCGACCTCTCGCAGGAGGAGATGGTCGCCGGCTCGCAGATCAAGCGCTTCCTGCTGCTGCCGAAGATGCTGGAGGCCGACGACGGGGAGCTGACCCGCACCAGCAAGGTGCGCCGCAGCTTCATCGCCGAGAAGTACGAGGACCTGATCGACGCGCTCTACGACCCGAGCGCGAAGACCGCCTCGATCTCGAGCGAGATCACCTTCGAGGACGGCCGCAAGGGGCATCTGGAGGCGACCTGCATGATCTACGACGTCGAGACCTTCGCGCCGGCGGACAAGGCGGCGCCGACCGCCGCCGCGGCGGAGTAGAGGATTGAAGGCGCCGGCCGGGGGGCCTGGCGCGTCAAACAGGGGACAGGGACGAGATGGCGGATAGCGAGGCGCAACCGGGCGCACCGACGGTCGGCCGGCAGAACCGGATCGGCGAGGTCATTCTGCGCGCCGAGAACATCACCATGCGCTTCGGCGGGGTGAAGGCGCTGGACGACGTCTCCTTCGACGTGCGGCAGGGCGAGGTGCGCTCGATCATCGGGCCGAACGGCGCCGGCAAGTCGTCGATGCTGAACGTGATCAACGGCTTCTACCAGCCGCAGGAAGGCGCGATCTGGTATCGCGGCGCGACCTACAAGCCGATGCGCCCGCATATCGCGGCCTCGAACGGCATCGCGCGCACCTTCCAGAACATCGCGCTCTTCAAGGGCATGTCGACGCTCGACAACATCATGACGGGCCGCATCCTGAAGCAGAAGGCGACGTTGCTGGAGCAGGCCTTCTATATCGGCCGAGGCCGCTCGGAGGAGATCGAGCACCGCCAATATGTCGAGCAGATCATCGACTTCCTGGAAATTCAGGCGGTGCGCAAGGTGCCGGTGGGACGGCTGCCCTACGGGCTGCAGAAGCGCGTCGAGCTGGGCCGGGCGCTGGCCGCGGAGCCGACGCTCCTGCTGCTCGACGAACCGATGGCGGGCATGAACCTCGAAGAGAAGGAGGACATGTCCCGCTTCATCATCGACGTGAACGAGCATTTCGGCACCACCATCGCGCTGATCGAGCACGATATGGGCGTCGTCATGGACCTCTCGGACCGGGTGGTGGTGCTCGACTACGGCTCGAAGCTGGCGGACGGCTCGCCGGACGAGGTGCGCAACAACCAGGCCGTGATCGACGCCTATCTCGGCGTGGCGCACGAGTGACGGGGGTGGACTGAACCATGGAAGCGATCGCTGCTCTCGTCGGGATCGACCCGTTCGACCTCTGGTTCTTCTTCGAGGTGCTGATCGGCGGGCTGATGTCCGGCGTGATGTACGCGCTGGTGGCGCTCGGCTTCGTGCTGATCTTCAAGGCCTCCAGCGTCTTCAACTTCTCCCAGGGCGTGATGGTGCTGTTCGCCGCGCTCAATTTCGTCGGCTTCATCGAGCTCGGCGTGCCGGCCTGGGCGAGCTTCCTGCTGACCATGCTGGTGATGATCGTGCTCGCCTTCACGATCGAGCGCGTGGTGCTGCGCCCGCTGGTCAACCAGCCGCACATCTCGCTGTTCATGGCGACGATCGGGATCGCGATCTTCCTGGAGGGCTTCGGCGAGCTGCTCTGGGGCTCGAACATCAAGCCGCTCGACGTCGGCATCCCGGACGACGTGGTCTTCATGGGCGACGCGATGATCCAGCAGGCCGACCTGTTCGCCGCGGCGATCGCCAGCGTGCTGGTGCTCGTCCTCGCGCTGTTCTTCCACTACACCCGGATCGGCCGCGCGCTGCGCGCGGTGGCGGACGACCACCAGGCCGCGCTCTCGGTCGGCATCCCGCTCAACCATATCTGGGTCATCGTCTGGTCGGTCGCCGGCTTCGTCGCGCTGGTGGCGGGCATCATGTGGGGCTCCAAGCTGGGCGTGCAGTTCTCGCTCGCCATCCTGGCGCTGAAGGCGCTGCCGGTGCTGATCCTGGGCGGCTTCACCTCGATCCCGGGCGCCATCGTCGGCGGCCTGATCATCGGCGCCGGCGAGAAGCTGGCCGAGGTCTATGTCGGCAGCTTCTTCGGCGGCGCGATCGAGGAGTGGTTCGCCTACATCGTCGCGATGGCCTTCCTGGCCTTCCGGCCGCAGGGCCTGTTCGGCGAAAAGATCATCGAGCGCGTGTAAGGAGGATTTCGGGCGATGTTTTACCGCGAAGCGGGCCAGTTCAAGACCTCCTACGCCGCCGATCAGCAGATGCTGCCGATCCCGATGGACCGGCTGTTCGTCATCGGCATCACGCTCGTCGCGATCTTCATCGTGCCGCTGGTCGGCAGCCAATACTGGCTGGAATCGATCCTGCTGCCGGTGATGATCCTCTCCATCGCGGCGCTCGGCCTCAACATCCTGACCGGCTATTGCGGACAGCTCTCGCTCGGCACCGGCGGCTTCATGGCGGCCGGCGCCTACATGTCCTACAAGGTCGCGACCAACATGCCGGAGTTCCTGCCGGTCTGGATCCCGATCCTGGTGGGCGGCCTGTTCGCGGCGATGATCGGCATCGTCTTCGGCCTGCCGAGCCTTCGCATCAAGGGCTTCTACCTGGCGGTCGCGACTCTGGCCGCGCAGTTCTTCCTGCTGTGGATGTTCCAGAAGATCCCCTGGTTCGTGAACGACTCGATCTCGGGCGTGCCCTCGGCCCCGCCGGAGACGATCCTCGGCTTCTACGTCACCGGTCCGAACGCCATGCCGGAGGCCAAGTACCTCTTCGTACTGGCCTTCGTGATCGTGCTGGCGGTGATCGCGCGCAACATGGCGCGCTCGCGCATCGGGCGCTCCTGGATGGCGATCCGCGACATGGACATCGCCGCCGAGCTGATCGGCATCCGGCCGCTGACCACCAAGCTGTCGGCCTTCGCCATCAGCTCCTTCTATTGCGGCATCGCCGGGGCGCTGTGGGCCTTCTGCTACATCAGCACGGTCGAGCCGACCGCCTTCGACATCGACCGTTCCTTCCAGGTGCTGTTCATGGTGATCGTCGGCGGACTGGGCAGCGTGCTGGGCGCCTTCCTGGGGGCGGCCTTCATCTTCCTGCTGCCGATCCTGCTGAACAACGTGCCGGCCTGGTTCGGCCTGGAACTGGCGACCGACGTGGTCAGCCATATCGAGTTCATGGTCTTCGGCGCGGCGATCATCTTCTTCCTGATCGTCGAGCCGCACGGTCTCGCACGGCTGTGGCAGATCGCGAAGGAGAAACTGAGATTGTGGCCGTTCCCGCACTAGGCGTGGTCCTTGCGGGATATCCGTCGAGGCGGCGATCCGCCTCGGCGGCGGCCCAAAAAGAGCCCGAAACCTCCGGCAACAAGGAGGCGGGGAAAACCGATCCGAGGAGGATTCACACGATGTTGGAGGCGACAATGGTTAGAAAGACCGGCAAGGCCCTGCTGGGCCTCGCTCTCGGTGCGGCCGTGGGGGTCACCACCCTGGCGACGACGCCCGTTCCGGCCGCGGCGGACGAACACGAACAGGTCATTCCCTCGCTGGTGTACCGCACCGGGCCCTACGCCCCGGGCGGCGTGGCGTTGGCGGACGGGTTCGCCGACTACTTCACGCTCATCAACGAGCGTGACGGCGGCATCAACGGCGTCAAGCTCGAGGTCGTCGAATGCGAGACGGGCTACAGCACCGACCGCGGCGTCGAATGCTATGACCGCACCAAGAACGAGGGCTCGGGCGCGACCTTCTACAGCCCCTGGTCGACGGGCATCACCTACGCCCTGATCGAGAAGGCGACGACGGACCAGATTCCGATCCTGTCGATGGGCTACGGCCGAACCTCGGCCGCGGACGGGCGCTACTTCCCGTACGTCTTCAACTTCCCGTCGACCTACTGGAACCAGGCGACCGCGATCATTCAGCACATCGCCAATCTGGAAGGCGGGACGGATGCGCTCAAGGGCATGGACTTCGCCTACATCCATCTCGACCACCCCTACGGCAAGGAGCCGATCCCGACCCTCGACGTGATGGTCGACAAGTTCGGCTTCTCGTACGAGAAGTATCCGGTGCCGCCGGCCTCGATGACGGAGCAGAAGTCGATCTGGCTGCAGATCCGTCGCCAGCGTCCGGACTACGTCATCATGTGGGGCTGGGGCGCGATGAACGGCACCGCGGTCAACGAGGCCTCCAACATCAAGTTCCCGATGGAGAAGTTCATCGGCAACTGGTGGTCGGCCGGCGAGGACGCGGTCGAGGCCGCCGGCGACGGCGCCGTCGGCTACAAGGCGGCCACCTTCCACGGTGCGGGCGACGACTATCCGGTCTATGCGGATCTGAAGAAGTACGTCTATGACACGGACAAGTTCGCCGGGAAGGGCGATCAGTGGGGCCGCGTGCTCTACAATCGCGGCATGAACAACGCGATCGTCGCCGTCGAGGCGATCCGCGACGCCCAGGAGATGTTCGGCGAAGGCAAGGTCATCAGCGGCAAGCAGATGCGCGACGCGCTGGAGGCGCTGACGCTGACCGAGCAGGACATCGCCGATCTCGGCGTCACGGGCCTGGTCCCGCCGACGCAGATCACCTGCGCCAATCACGAGGGCCAGAATCCGGCCATCATGATCCAGCAGTGGAACGGCTCCGAGTACGAGATGGTGACGGACTGGATCCCGGCGATGGCCGACCTCACCCGCCCGCTCGTCGAGCAGGAGGCCGCGGCCTACGCCAAGGAGCAGGGGATCGAGAAGCGCGACTGCTCGTCGTAAGCGAGCGGCGCTAGGACCCGGTAACGCCGATCAGGGAGACGCCCGATGACAGCAACCGCCATGGATCAGACCGCAGAGACCGACGCCGGCAAGGCGCTGCTCACGGTCAACAACGTGGAAGTGGTCTACGACCACGTGATCCTGGTGTTGAAGGGCGTCTCCCTGTCGGTGCCGGAGGGCAAGATCGTCGCCCTTCTCGGCGCCAACGGGGCGGGCAAGACGACGACCCTGAAGGCGATCTCGAACCTGCTCAAGGCCGAGCGGGGCGAGGTCACCAAGGGCACGATCGAGCTGGCGGGCGAGCAGGTGCAGGACCTCTCCGCCAACGATCTGGTGAAGCGCGGCTGCGTCCAGGTGATGGAGGGCCGCCACTGTTTCGAACATCTGACCATCGAGGAGAACCTGCTGACCGGCGCCTATACCCGCGGCGGCGGCAGCGACGTCAAGCAGGACCTCGAGATGGTCTACGACTATTTCCCGCGGCTGAAGGAACGCCGCAAGAGCCAGGCCGGCTACACCTCGGGCGGCGAGCAACAGATGTGCGCGATCGGCCGCGCCCTGATGGCGCGCCCGAAGATCATCCTCCTGGACGAGCCCTCGATGGGCCTCGCCCCGCAGCTGGTCGAGCAGATCTTCGAGATCGTGAAGAAGCTCAACCAGGAGGAAGGGGTCACCATCCTCTTGGCCGAGCAGAACACGAACGTCGCGTTGCGCTACGCCGACTACGGCTACATCCTGGAAAGCGGGCGCGTGGTGATGGACGGCAAGGCCGACCAGCTGCTCGCCAACGAGGACGTGAAGGAATTCTATCTCGGCCTCTCGACCGAGGGCCGCAAGAACTTCCGCCAGGTGAAGCACTACAAGCGCCGCAAGCGCTGGCTCTAGGCCGCGCGCCACCCCATATATCGGGCCGGCGGCCCCCAAAGTCCGCCGGCCCGCGAGAGGACGCCGGATGACCGACGGCACATTCTACGACGATCTCGAAACCCGTTCGGCCGACGAGCGCGCGGCCGCCCAGCTCGACGCGCTGCGCCGGCAGGTGGCGCACGCCAAATCGTCGGGCGCCTACTGGGCCGAGACGCTGAAGGAGGTCGATGCCGGCGCGCTGACGCTGGACGGTCTTTCCGCCCTGCCCGTCACGCGCAAGAGCGACCTGATGGCCCGCCAGGCCGACGCGCCGCCCTTCGGCGGCCTGACCGCGACGCCGACCGGCGATCTCGCCCGGCTCTTTCTCTCGCCCGGCCCGATCGCCGATCCGGAGGGCAAGGGCCGCGACTGGTGGCGCTTCGCGCGCGCCTTCCACGCGGCCGGCTTCCGCAAGGGGGACATCGCCCTCAACTGCTTCAGCTATCACCTGACGCCGGCCGGCCACATGTTCGAAAGCGGCGCCCATGCGCTGGGCATTCCGGTGATCCCGGGCGGCGTCGGCAATTCGGAAGCGCAGGTCGAGATCGCCGCCTTCTACGGCGCGACCGCCTATAGCGGCACGCCGGATTTCGTGAAGATCCTGCTCGACAAGGCCGACGAGCTCGGCAAGACGCTCGCGATCGAGAAGGCCCTGGTCGGTGGCGGGCCGCTCTTCCCCTCGATGCGAGAGGAGTACGAGCGCCGCGGCGTCAGCACCCAGCAGATCTACGGCACCGCCGATCTCGGCTGCGTCGCCTATGAGAGCGCGGCGCGCGAAGGGCTGATCGCCGAGGAGCAGGTGCTGATCGAGATCGTCCGCCCCGGCACGGGCGAGCCGGTGCCGGACGGCGAGGTCGGCGAGGTGCTGGTGACGCTGCTCGCCAACAAGGACTATCCGCTGATCCGCTTCGCGACCGGCGATCTCTCCGCCCGGATGGCGGGGACGAGCCCCTGCGGGCGCACCGCGCCGCGCATCAAGGGCTGGATGGGCCGCGCCGACCAGACCACCAAGATCAAGGGCATGTTCGTGCGCCCGGAGCAGGTGGCCGCCTTCGCCGCCCGTCACCCGGAGATCGCGAAGGCCCGTGTGGTGGTGACGAGCGATGCCAAGAAGCTCGACGTCATGACCATCAAGGTCGAGAGCGAGGCGGACATCGACGCCGGCAAGCTGGCCGAGACCGCGCAGTCCGTCTTCAAGCTGAAGGGCGCGATCGAGTGGGCGGCGCCGGGCAGCCTGCCCAACGACGGCAAGGTGATCGAGGACGCGCGCGACTACGAGACCTGATCTCGCATAGAATAGGGGCCGATATGGTGCGCCGCCCTTCCGCCGGGAGGCGGCGGCGCCGAAACGATGAGGCTGGTGGGATTCTGCCATGCGAACGACGGCCCTCAACTCGTGCCTGTCCGCGCTCCTGGAATGCGGCGGCGATCTGTCGAAACTCTCCGGGGAGATGCGCGCGCTGCTGACCGTGGTCGACCCGGCGGCGATCGCGGGGGCGCGGATATTCCACCTCGCCCTCGACCCCGCGACGGCCCGGGCCATCCTGGTCGCCGGCCCCCACGTCGTGATCCTCGGCCCGGAGGGAGAGCTTCTGCTGCTGCAGGATTTCCTCGACGCTCTCGCCGCCGGCGCCCTGCCCGAACTCGTCACGCCGTCCGGCGCGCACCTGCCGCCGGAGAGCCTGCTCGATCCCGCGCTCTACCCGGTGCAGACGATCGCCGATATCCTGGCCGACATGGCGCCGGCGGCCGGCGAGAGCCCCGCCGACGCGGTGCCGCAAGCGGGCGCCGCGGGCGGCCCGCGCGGCGCGGCGGCGGAGGCCGACCCGTTCGAGAACCGCCTGAACCCGACCGGCGTCCTGACCGACAGCGAGATCCCGACGGCGCGCCCGCTCGCCCGCACCGCGACGGCCGAGACCGACCTTCCCGCCGAGCCCGACGCCCCGGCCGGGGACGTGCCGGACAGTGCGGCCCCCCCCGACGGTCCGGAAGAGCCCGGCGGTGGAGAAGAGCCTGGCGGTGGAGAAGAGCCTGGCGGCGGCGAGGATCCCGGCGGCGGCGAGGATCCCGGCGGCGGCGAGGACCCCGGCGGCGGGGAGGACCCCGGCGGCGGCGAGGACCCCGGCGGTGGCGAGGACCCCGGCGGTGGCGAGGACCCCGGCGGTGGCGAGGATCCCGGAGGAGAACCGGACCCCATCTACGGCGAAGGCGGCAGCGACACGCTGACCGGCGGCGCCGGCGACGATGTGATCTACGGCCAGGGCGGCAACGATGTCATCGTCGGCGGAGAGGGCGACGATACGCTGAGCGGCGGGACCGGAAAGGACGAGCTCGAAGGCGGGGAGGGCGCGGATACGCTCTCGGGCGAGGGCGGCAACGACACCCTGCTGGGCGGCGCGGGTCAGGACGTGCTGACCGGCGGTACCGGCCGGGACCAGTTGGAAGGCGGGGAGGATGCCGACACGCTTTCCGGGGACGGCGGCAACGACATCCTGATCGGCGGGTCCGGCGACGACGTGCTGAGCGGCGGGGCCGGTCGCGACCAGCTCGACGGCGGCGAGGGGACGGACAGCCTCTATGGCGGCGACGGCAACGACGACTTGAGCGGGGGCGCCGGCGACGACCTGCTCTATGGCGAGGGCGGGCGCGACACGCTCTCTGGCGGGCCGGGGGACGACACGCTCGTCGGCGGCGCCGATCGGGATACGCTGCGCGGCGACGCGGGCGGGGACACCTTCGTGCTGGCCGGCGACCGGGTCGATACGATCGTCGACTTCAACGCCGGCGAGGGCGATCGGTTGGATTTCTCGGAGCTGGTCGACTTCGACGCGGTCGACAATATCGACGACTATCTGCGCCTGGAAGTCGACCGGAGCGGCAACACCAACATCATGGTGAACAGCGAAGGCTCCGGCGCGGACCGCGACTTCGACGTGGTGGCGATTCTGGAGGGGGTCGACGACCTCACCGTCGACGACCTGTTCCCGCCGGACGGGGAGGAGCCGCCGCCGGGCTGACGCGGCCCGTCTATTGGCCGCCGCCCTGCCCGCCCCCTTGCGCGCCGCGATTGATCCCGCTTCGGGTCTGGACGAAGAAATCGCCGATCGTCGAGGTCACCTGGTGGATGCCGACCGATCCGCCGCCGATCAACGCCCCGGTGATCAGCGTATCGATCGTGTGGTAGAGCGCTTCCGGCAGGTTGGGCGCCGTCTCCGCATCGAGCGTCATCATCGAATCCAGGATGCCGGGCGTCACCAGCGCGACCAGCACGCCGATGGCCGCCCCGGAGGCGAGCGCGAGGTTGCGCGTGCCGGCCCGGTAGCGGGCGCGGGCCTCCTGCGCACGGTAAAGCTGCTCCGCCGCCCGGGCGCGCTCGGCCGGGTCGGCGCCCGCGCCCTGCGCCGCCGCCGTCGCGTCCTCGGCACGCGCCACCAGCCGGTCGAGCGCCGCCCGGGCCGGCAGCCGCCAGACATTCATGAAGACTTCCAGCGTCCGCTCGACGAAGACCGCGACGACGCCCAGCGCGCCGAGCGCCGTCAGCGCCTTTTCGATCGGGTCCGCCTGCCAGGCGATGGCCGAGGTGCCCGGCATGTCGACCGCGGCGATGGCGGCGAGGATCGCGATGACCGCGAGCACCAGCAGCGACATCAGGGTGAGCCGACGCTCCCCGCCGGTGGCGCCGGCAGGCCCATCGCCGCCGGCGTCGATCTGCGCGAGCCGCGCGGCGACCTGCGCGTTGAGCTCCTTGGCGAGCGTCGTCGGCGGCGGGGCCGGCTCGGATGCCTGATGCGGTTTCTCGGGTGCCGTCGGAGCGGTTGCGCCGGGCTGCGGGCCGCCCATCGCGTCCTGTCGATCATCGCTCATGGCGCATCCCCCATCGATTGCGCACGATCCGTACGGCAATCTTAGCGCGCACTATGGCCAAGCGTGTAACTTTTTTGGGTGGCCGCGGATTCGGTCCGCGTGCCCCTAAATTGCCCCAATTCCGCCTCTGGCGCGTAATCCCGGAGCTCTTACATAGAGGGGTGCTGAGACCTCCCCTCTCATCGGGGCTCCCCCCAGGGCCCCGAGGCATCCGGTAAACGGATGTCGCAGACAATAGGCGGCCGCCGGTATCCCCCCTCCCCCCAACCGGCGGCCGCCTATTGTCTGCGACATCCGTTTAC
>MRWG01000475.1_pt1 | contig 46369 bp, 46 predicted proteins | sample 1013341 | NCBI WGS metagenome assembly MRWG01 (sample SAMN06117577, study PRJNA244670) | biofilm metagenome | biome: Water; feature: Cathode Biofilm; material: Biofilm; isolation source: microbial consortium enriched at the cathode of a solar microbial fuel cell | place: USA: District of Columbia ... | reverse complement strand
ATATGCCCATCGGGGAAGAGGCGGCTGGCGCGGACGCCGCCGACCACACCGGCCTCATCCAGCATGGCCAGCACGGCTTCGGCGTCCATCGGCGTGCGGAAGGCAAACTCATTGAAGAAACGCGGTGTCAGGATTTCGATGCCGGGCACCGCCTCCAATGCCTCCGCAAGATCGCAGGCCGCCTCATGGTTCAGCAGGGCCAGCTGCTCCAGCCCCTTGCCGCCCAGCAGCGTCATATGCGCCGTGAAGGCCAGTGCGCACAGGCCGGAATTGGTACAGATATTGGAAGTCGCCTTGTCACGGCGGATGTGCTGTTCGCGGGTCGACAGCGTCAGCACGAACCCGCGATCACCGTTGGCGTCAACGGTCTCGCCGCACAGGCGCCCCGGCATCTGGCGCACCAGTTTCTGGGTACAGGCGAACAGGCCGACATAGGGCCCACCGAAATTGAGTCCGTTCCCGATGGACTGGCCCTCGCCCACGGCAATGTCCGCGCCCATCTCTCCTGGCGGCGTGACAAGGCCCAGCGAGACAGCTTCGGTGAAGACCGACACAAGCAGCGCGCCTTTTTCATGCGCGGCGTCGGCAGATTTCGAAAGATCGGTCACCGTCCCAAAAATGTTCGGGCTCTGGCCGATGACGCAGGCGGTCTGATCGTCTACCGCATCGGCCAGCGCATTCTCTCCATCCATAGTTGCGGGCAACTGGACCACTTCGAACCCTTGCGCCTCGCACACCATTTTGGTGGCGGCGGCATAGTGCGGGTGCAGCCCACCCGACAGAATCACCTTCTTCCGGCGTGTCACACGGGTCGCCATGATGGCCGCCTCGGCGCAGGCCGTGGACCCGTCATACATGGAGGCGTTTGCCACATCCATTGCCGTCATCGCGGCGACCTGGGTCTGAAATTCGAACAAGGTTTGCAGCGTGCCCTGCGCGATTTCTGGCTGGTAGGGCGTATACGTCGTCAGGAATTCAGAGCGCTGGATCACCATGTCTACCGTAGCCGGAACATGATGCTTGTAGGCGCCCGCCCCGACAAAGAACGGACCGGACGAGGCCGACCGGTTCTTGGCCGCGAGATTCGACATGTGGCGCTCGACGGCGAGTTCCCCCTGATGGTCCGGCAAGCCTTCAATCGTGCTGCCGAGGCGCGCAGCTTCAGGTACGTCCGTGAAGAATTCATCGACTGTTTTGGCGCCGATGGTCGCCAGCATTTCTGCACGGTCTTCCGGGGTCAGGGGGAGGTATCTCATATGTGCTACTCCATCAACGCCTACAGGCCGTCACAAAATGCCTTGTAGGCATCCGCATTCATCAGCGATCCAAGTTCGCCGGCATCGGTCAGTTTCAACTTGCAAAACCAGCCTTTGCCTTCAGGGTCTTCGTTGACCGTCTCAGGTGCGTCAGCGAGGGCGGCATTGCCCTCCACGACTTCACCGCCGACGGGGGCATATACATCCGAAGCCGCCTTGACGCTTTCGACCACCGCCATGTCGTCGCCCTTGGCGAAGCTGGCTCCTGCTTCCGGCACTTCGACAAACACAACATCGCCGAGCTGCTCGGCGGCGTATTTGGTGATCCCAACCGTGGCGACATCGCCATCCACGGTGATCCATTCATGGTCTTCAGTATAGTAAGTTGTCATGCCCAATTCCCTCTCAGCGTTTGTAATTGTGTGCCACGAAAGGCAGCGCGCACACTTCTGCGGGACGCGCCTTGCCTCTCACCATCAGGTCGATTTTCGTGCCAGGCTCAGCCAGGTCTGCTCGCAAATAACCCATTGCGATGGGCGCATCGACACTAGGTCCAAAGCCACCGGATGTGACAATGCCAACTGCTTCGCCACCAACTTCGATCACGGTTCCCTCGCGGGCTGGCGCGCGCTCCAGCGGCTGGATACCAACACGGACTTCAGCCGGGCCGGCGGCGAGAGCCTTCATAATACGTTCCGCCCCCGGAAAGTCAGCGCGTTCACGGCGTTTCTTCTGGATCACCCAGGCAAGGTCTGCCTCGACCGGGTCGCGGGTCGTATCCATGTCGTGGCCATAGAGGCAAAGCCCAGCCTCGAGACGCAGGGAATCCCGCGCGCCAAGACCGATCGGTTTCACCCGGTCGTCGGTCAGCATTTCATTGACGAGCGGCAGGCCAGCCTCCGGCGAGACAAGCACTTCAAACCCGTCCTCGCCGGTATAGCCACAGCGCGACACGATGCAGCGCGAGCCATTCAGCTCGAACGGCATATGACGCATGAATGTAAGATCTTCGCAGCCGGGGAAGAAGTCGCTCATCACGTCGGCGGCCTTCGGGCCCTGCAGGGCGAACAGGATACGGTCATCGGCGCGCGTCAATACGGCCTTGCCCTCAAAGCTCCGCTCAAAGAGCGCCCAGTCGGCTTCTTTCACGGCGCCGTTCACGACAATGTAGAGCGAACCTTGCGCATTTTCCCCGATTGGGCGGGTGATGATGAGGTCATCCAGAATGCCGCCCTCTTCATTGAGCAGCACGGTCAGGCGCGCCTGGCCCTCCTTGAGACTTGCAATATCTGACGGCACCAGCGTCTCGACCAGCGCGGCGATCTCGGCATGCGCGTCATCACCGCCGCCAATGCCATCGGCCAGCGACAGGAAGCATGGACCCATATGGGAGACATCAAACAGGCCCGCCTGCGTACGCGTCCAGAGATGCTCGTCCTTGACGCCCATTGGATACTGGACCGGCATTTCATAGCCGGCGAACGGCAAAAGCTTCGCGCCCAGCTCTTCGTGCAAGGCATGGAGCGGCGTGCGCTTCAAATTCTCTGTCGTCGTGTCGTCCATGACGCCCTTTCATAAGGAGACGGGGCAGCCTCAAGCTGCGCATCGTCGCCCCCGCTGTCCTGGGCGCCTGAGAGATTCCGCCCGGCATGCGGGCTTGCTCCTTCGGCGAGACGGCACCATCAGCCCGTCTCTTTCCAGCGTGTTGTCTCTCTCCCGGTCCTTTTGCCTGAGCGTTTCCGGGGCGGTTGCGCCTTCGGCGGCGGGGTTGGGTACCCGCTCTCTCCCGGGAGGAGTTCGTCTATACGAGTCGAACTAGCGCGGATTCTGATGGCCAGCAAGCGTGCCTGTCGCGAATCCCTGCCGAAAGCTCCCACCTGGCAAAAGTATGGGCATCAATTTACAGCTTCAACAGGAGCATCCCCCGTCGCCACGGCGCGTAAAGTGACCATGACAGGCTGGTGGTCCGTGTATTGGAAACTCAAATCCAGCCCTTTTGCGGAAACAATTTCGACATTGGGCGACACAATCAGCCCATCAATAATCGTGGTGTAGTTTACGCCTGCCTTGTAGGTCTGTTCATTGGTACGAACGCTCGGCATGGAAGGGTCCACCGCGATTTGCCAGCCGTCGCCCAGTTCTTCCCGGGGGAAGTCATGAATCCAGAACTGGGCAGAATCATCGGCCGTGTAGGAAAAATCGGTTGGTGTGAGACGCATGTTCCAGTCACCTCCTACAGCCACGGCCTTGCCGGAGTCATAATAGGAGCGCGCCAGATCCAGAACCGCGCGCAATTGCTGCATCCTGGTGTTGGCTCCTTCATCGAAGGCCGAGAGATGAACATTGATGACCGCCCAGTCTGTCTCACCAAGTTTCAACTCCGTCACCTGGACATGATAGCGGCGGCGTATGAATCCCATCAGGGCTTCGGGCTCTTCCGGAATGCGGACAATTTTCGTGCCTTTGTTCGCGACGCGCAAGAACGTGCCCAGTCCATGTTTTAAAGAGATGGGGCCCGGAAAGAAGCGGGTCCGGATGTCCGAGGAGAAGAACATGGAATAATCTGCCAGCGAGTGCTTCACAGTACCCAGGACATTCACGCCGCGCGTCAGGAAGCCGTCCGCCGCCAGTTCTTGCATCAGGATGATGTCGGGCTGGTGATCTTTCAGGACTGCTGAAATGCCGGAGAGATTCTTTTCCACCACGGCCTTGCTGGGCGGACGCAACATGGTACCGCCATCCGCCTGAAAATCCGATTCCTCCCCCAGACCGGAATATCCGATATTCCAGGTCATGACATTCAACGTACCGCTCGCAGGCTGAAGCTCTGCCGCCGCAGCCGTCCGCTGCACTGGAATGGATTTGTCAGTCAATGTCACACACCCCGCTAGACCCAGGTACAAAGTGGCTAAGCCAATCACAAGGATCGGTATATAGAGTTTGCGCATTATGCCTCCGTGGCTTTCTCGGCGTGGGCCGGGCTCTCTTCCTGTTCCGGACGATTGAATTGCTCGACAATCCATTGCGTGACACCCAGCACGGCGGCGACACCGCCCCATTCATTGCTGATCCGCGTGACGAACCCCAGGAGGGTCTTCTGGCTGATCATCTGGACATAGATTTCCGAGTAGCGCTCCAGCACATCGGACCCTTCCTGCATGACCAGTTCCCGGAACTGCGCAAGGCTGGCAATGTAGTCGTCAATGAAAGACGAGTAATAGCCGATATAGGTCCATGCGCCGACCGCCATCACCGCAATCACGCCAATGATGGTCGAGACCATGGTCAGCAAGACTGCATTGTTGATGAACAGGCTGCGCAGCGGCGTCAGGCGCACGGCGAGATTGATGGCGAAAATGCCCGCCATGAAGACGAAGACCGGAGACATGCTGTCCTCCGCTTTCGACAGCAGCAATTGGGTATCGAGATAGGAAAGTTCCAGACCGCGCTGAATCGATTCCCCTGTCGCGCCGCCGCCTGTGGGAAGCTGGCCAATCGCGGCCTCCGAGAGCTCTGCGAAATGGCGCGCATCGGCAAGGGCCTGACAGACAAGCAGCGTGATGAGCGCCGCCCCACCTGCAAAGAAGATCGTGCTAAAAATCCCGTATATGGAATAGGTAAAAGCCAGCCGTCGCTTCTCGCCCGTTTCGGCTGCCATCGCGGTGCGCATACCGTGGACGTAAACGACTGCAGCGACCAGGGCGAGAAGCGTGAGCGAGGCCACAGGATTGGCCATCACGATCTCGTCGACAGACACGTCCGGGCTGGACTGATCGATCATGAAGACCAGCACGGCCCCGAATGTGACAAGCGCCATTTCGCCATACATGCCGCTGCACCGGCGAAGTGTATGCCCCACTCGGAAGCGCAGGGAGTGCCGCTTCACCCAGATTGGTCCTGCAATGATGTAACCGAATGCAACAGTTAAAATCGCTATCGCCCAGCCTGCCAACAGGATCATGTCCCCCCCCTTGTGCAATCCCCTCAGTCTGCTGACATGATAGCCAAAGTAATCAGCTTCACGCAATGGGTTTGCTATGCCAGAAACCTGATGCCTGCTCTCAGGCCTCCGTGGCCTTTCGCCCGAACCAACCCTGCACCATCGACCACGCATTTTTCGAGCCCGACATGGTCTGCTCTGCCGCCCAAGCGGCGCGGGAGGTTAGCCCGCCGCAACGCTTGAGCAAATCCGTCGCGACCGAGCCGGATTCCTTTTTCACGCGCGCAAGTGCTTCGGCAGAGATCGAGCGAGCCTGTCGCGCGGACCAGCCTTCAAAGGCCCGGCAGCGGCGCTTGGCGAGATACCCCATCTTCAGGGTCAGCATGGCGTTTACCGCTCCGTCCATGACCGGCCCGGCGATCAATCCGCCCATACGCCCCAACAGGCCGCCGATCACATCCCCCGTCATGTCGGTCACATCCTCCAGCGCGCGGCTCACCACGACGATAGCCGCCACATCTCGCAGGATCAGCAATGTGCCGCCCAGATGTGGGCGGCCAAAGTAGATCTGGGAAATCTTCGCGATCAGGTTCGCATTGCGCCACAGCACCACGAATGCATCAACGGTGCCGTTCATGGAGAAAGCCGTGGCCACGCCGACGCCGACCGCTTCGGCATGGATCAGCTTGTCGACCTTGGCGTCGAGTTTCTTGAGATGGATTTCGATATGGCGCTTCTGGAAAGCTTCAAGGTCTGCTGCGACCGTGGCGGCCTCTGTCATGTCCGCCGCCGCGAACCGGGCCAGCAAAGCGCGCCCGGCCACCATGCCTTCCTCGATAGACGCCACGTCCTCGACCAGGAGCGGATTGCGCTTCAGCATGGCAAGATATTTGAGGTCGTATTTCAGCCGCTGAGACAGGAGTGTGATGTCCGGATCATCCAGATCGAACGGCGTATGGGGCGGCTTCGCTGCGACGGGCATGGACAGGAATGACGCGAGTGGCCGCCCTACCAGCAAAAGCAACAATCCCGCCAGCAGCAGGATGAACGCGTACCCCAGCACCGGGTGCACATCGTCGAACAGGCGGTAGAACAGAAATCCCTGTCCGATCACGGTCAGGAAGGCGAGCGTCAGCAGCGCCGCTCCAGACCATTTGATGACTTTCCAGGCTTTCGACCATTGGGATGCAAATTCCCATTGGTACGCGCTGTCTGAACTGGTCTCCACCGGGACTGGCATGGTCTTGGCCATATCGGAACTCCTCTACTGACTGATCTCTCCGAAGAGGATCAGCGAGGAGTTGGGCCAAGGCAATACGTAGCTACATGCGCTCCGGAATGCGAATGCCGAGAAGGTCGAGGCCAGTTTCGAGTTGCTTGAGCACGGCGGCCGACAGGGCAAGCCGGCTGGCGCGAAGGTCAGGGTCTTCTTCGGACGCAATCGGCAGCGCAGCATAGAAGGCGCTGAACCCCTGCGCGAGATTGTAGACATGCTCGCAGAGGATGTGCGGCATACGCTTTTCACGCGCCTGGAGCAGCGTCGCCGCGAAGCCGTCCAGTTGCAACACAAGCGCGCGTTCGGCGTCATGGCCGATCCGGATCTCGCCAGCCTTGTGGCCAGCCTCTTCTGCCTTGCGCAGGACCGATTTGATCCGCACTGCCGCATAGAGCAGGTACGGCCCGGTCTTGCCCTCAAAGCTCGTGAAGCGGTCGAGATCAAAGACGTAGTTACTAGTCCGGGTGTTGTGCAGGTCCGAGAAGCGCAGTGCCGCCAGCGCCACCTTGGCGGCGACATCCCGGCGCTCGTCTTCCGACATGTCTTCCGGCAGCTTTCCGGCTTCCGCAATCTTCTTCTGGGCTTCTTCGAAGGCCATGGCGTTGAGGTCCGCCAGCCGAAGCACGCCGCCTTCTCGGGTCTTGAAGGGCTTGCCGTCAGGACCGTTCACCGTGCCGAAGCCGATGTGTTCCATATGGCCTTCATCGATCAGGCCGAGCAATTCGGCGGCGCGGAAGACCTGTTCGAAATGCAGCGCCTGACGTTGGTCCACGACATAGAGCATCAGTTCCGGAACCGGATCCATATGCTCCATCCGGTCCTCAATCGTCGCGAGGTCGGTGGTATGATAGCCCGTGCCGCCGCGGCTGTTGACCAGCATGATCGGCGGCATATCCTTCTTGTCGCTCTCACGCTCGATGCGAACGATCACGGCGCCATCGTCTTCTTCGGAAAGGCCGGCGTCCTTGAACTTCTCGACGAGACCCGGGATCAAGTGATCGACATCACTCTCGCCCTTCCACAGGTCGAAATGAACGTTCAGGAATTCATAGTCGATCTTGAGCGCAGCAACCGACACATCAATGAAATGTCGCAGCAGGGCGCGATACCCTGGCCGTCCGGCCTGGAGTTCGGCCACGGCGTTCTGGCTGCGCTCATTGCGCGCCGCATCCGCCTTGGCCTTGTTGCTGGCCGCCGGGTAGAGGCGTGCAAGGTCTTCGATCGTGACGGGTGGCTGTTCCGGATACGGGCCCTCATAGACGGTGTCGAAATAGATCAGATCGGGCTGCTCGTCATAGAGTTCTGTCACGAGGTGGCCCATCTGGAGCCCCCAGTCGCCGAGATGGGTGTCGCCTGTTACCTTGTCGCCGAGAAAACGGAGTAGTCGCACCAATGTGTCGCCGATCACGGCCGAGCGCAGATGTCCGACATGCATCGGCTTGGCCACGTTCGGGCCACCGAAGTCGATCACAGTGACCTTGGGGTCAGCCGCCAGTTCGCCGCCCGCCATGTCGTCCGACAGGATGCCCGCAGCACGCGCCGACATCGCCTCGTCGGAGACGCGGATATTGATGAAGCCCGGCCCGGCGACTTCTGCCGACAGGACCATGGGATGATCTTTCAATGTCGCCGCGATCTCACCGGCAATCTCGCGCGGGTTCTTGCCGGCCGACTTGGCCGCCCCCATTGCGCCGTTACACTGGAAGTCCGCGAATTCCGGCTTGTCAGAGCGGCGCACGGCGCCCCATTTCGACTCCAGCCCCATGGCTTCAAAGGCGGCGCTGGCGGCCACCGACAGATCATTGATCAGGCTGGCCATTGGTTACTGTCCGGCATCCATGCGGAAACGCTTGCCCGCGCGGTTGAATTCCAATTGCTCCTGGGTCAGTTCGAACCCCACGACGACTTCGAAGTTCGTGCCCGAAATCGACTCATCCACACGCGGAATTTCGATTGTGCCTATGATTTCGGTTTTTCCGGTCAGGTTCTGGCCCCGAAAATTGCCCTCGGTGTTGAAGTATTTCTTTGCCAGCACCTTGCCGTTCCGGCGCGTGACCGCGACGTAGTAAGGGTAAGTGTGAGCATTGGAATCCGCTGCGGGGCCTTTGCCGAACGCAAAATCGATCTCGACTTCAGCTTCCAGTGGATTGTCCTCAACATAACGGCAGAACAGCCGTACGTCGATGATTTCACCCGTGAATTCGATATTGGAGTACAGCTCGCCACCACCATCAAATTCGACATAGCGCGACGAATCATAGAGGGCACCGACGGGTGGGCACGGGCCGGCATTCTGGCGCGTGTCGAAACTGTCCGCGATCTTTCCGGCACCACAGCCAGTGAGAATGACCGCGGCGAGAAGTGGGGCATATTTGATCATGCGTCGGCGTGTCCTTCTTGGCCTGATGCAAAGGCCTGTCCATCTGTTGCTGCAGATGTGTTAAAGGCCCAGACGTCTCGGCGCAACGCCCGCAGGCAGGAAGTAGGATGAAATGAACGACAGGCAGCCTCTTGTGATCCGACTCGCGGCGCCGCGCGGCTTCTGCGCTGGCGTTGATCGGGCCATCCAGATCGTCGAGGAAGCGCTCGAAAAGTGGGGCGCGCCGGTCTATGTGCGCCACGAAATCGTCCACAACGCCCATGTGGTGAGCCGACTCGAGGATCTGGGCGCTATCTTTGTCGAAGAACTGGACGAATGCCCAGAAGATCGCCCGGTGATATTCTCCGCCCATGGCGTGCCGAAATCCGTGCCGGCCGAAGCCCAGCGCCGCAACATGATATTTGTCGACGCTACCTGCCCACTCGTCTCCAAAGTCCATGTCGAGGCTGAGCGCCATCACCGGGAAGGCCGTGAAATTGTGCTGATCGGCCATGCCGGACACCCGGAAGTGATTGGCACGATGGGCCAGCTGCCGGGTGATACAATCACCCTGATCGAGACCGTTGAAGACGTGGCGAGCTTCGCGCCGAAGAATCCGGACAATGTCGCTTTCGTGACCCAGACAACCCTCTCTGTTGACGATACAGCAGACATCGTGGCGGCGCTGCAGGCGCGCTTTCCGGGCATTTCAAGCCCTCACAAGGAAGATATCTGCTACGCCACGACCAATCGTCAGGAAGCTGTGAAGTCGTTCGCGCCCGGCACAGATCTCGTTCTCGTGATCGGGGCGACCACAAGCTCGAATTCGGTTCGCCTGGTCGAAGTGGCCAAACGTGCGGGCGCCGCACGGGCAGAACTGGTCGCGAGCGCCGAGAATATCGACTGGGCCTGGTTTGAAGGTGTGAGCATACTTGGCCTGACGGCTGGAGCGAGCGCGCCGGAAGATCTGGTGCAGGGCGTGATCAATGCCTGTTCCGAGCGCTTTGATGTATCGGTCGAAAAGGTCGAAACAGCGCGTGAAACGGTAACTTTCAAATTGCCGCGCATATTATCCGAGCCGGCTTAGGCGTCTGCCTGCTGCCGGATATTCAAATCGCTGCAACATTCTGGCATAAGGTCGCGCATGACCTACACTGTGGCTGCCTTCTACAAATTCTTTTCCTTTCCGGACTTCGAAGCCCGCCGGGCTGCGCTGGCGGAAACACTGTGCGGCGCGAACGTAAAAGGCACGGTGCTGCTCGCCTCTGAGGGCGTGAATGGCACGATCGCCGGGACAGCCGAGGGCGTCGAGGCGGCGCTGGCCACTTTGCGTGCCCTGCCGGGCGCGGCCGACCTTGAAGCCAAGTTCTCCGAAACCGACGAGATGCCTTTCCTGCGCCTCAAAGTGCGCCTGAAAAAGGAAATCGTGACCATGGGCATACAGGGCACAGACCCGAATGCGCTGGTCGGCACCTATGTCGAGCCAACCGAGTGGAACGACCTCATCAGCGACCCGGACACTGTGCTGATCGATACGCGCAATGATTATGAATATTCTATCGGCACGTTCGAAGGCGCGATCGATCCGGAGACAAAAACTTTCCGCGAATTTCCAAACTGGTTCCGCAAGTTCCGTGAGCGGCTGGAAGCCGAAGGACGCACGCCCAAAGTTGCCATGTTCTGCACCGGCGGCATCCGCTGTGAAAAGGCGACCAGCTTTGTAAAGGCCGAAGGCATTGACGACGTGTTCCACCTGAAAGGCGGCATTCTGAAATATCTCGAAACCGTACCAGAGACCGACAGCAAATGGCGCGGCGAATGTTTCGTCTTCGACGAACGCGTGTCGGTGCGACATGATCTCACCCCCGGCAGCTATGATATGTGCCATGCCTGCAAACGGCCGATCACGAATGAAGACAAGGCGGAGGCAGCCTATGTACCCGGCGTTTCCTGCCCGCACTGTATTGACGAAATGAGCGACGAACAGCGCGCCCGTTTCGCCGAACGCCAGAAGCAGATCGACCTTGCCCGCCAGCGAGGCCAGGAACATATGGGCCCGGAGGCGCGGCGGAGCGAAGACGCGTGAGCGCGCCTGGGCACATCCTCTATACGTTCCGACGCTGTCCGTATGCAATGCGTGGACGAATGGGTCTGTCGATGGCAGGTCTGCCGGTCCATGTTCGCGAAGTGGTGCTCCGCGACAAACCCGCCGACATGCTGGCCGCCAGTCCCAAAGGCACGGTGCCGGTTCTGGTAACCGCCTCTGGTGAGGTTGTGGACGAGAGCCTTGACGTGATGCGATGGGCGTTGGCGCAGAATGACCCCGAGGGGTGGCTGGCCGCAGACCCGGAAACGACGGACACGTTGATCTCCCGTAATGACGGCCCGTTCAAGCAGGCGCTGGACCGATACAAATACCCCAACCGTTATTCAGACGAAAATCTCATGCCCGGCGCGGCGCGGGAGGCGGGGCTCGAGATACTTGGGGACCTTAACTCAAGGCTGGAAGCACATGGCGGCCAGCTTGTGCGGCCAACGCGCAGCCTGGCCGATATGGCGATATTTCCCTTCATTCGCCAGTATGCGCATACCGACGTGGACTGGTTTCTGGCGCAGGATTTGCCTGCGCTACAGGTCTGGCTGGACGGTCACAAGCAGAGCGCCCTGTTCAAGAGTGTGATGGCGAAATATGCCCAGTGGGAACCGGGCAATGACGAGCCATTATTGCCCGCTGCCGCCTGACCACCCAACGCTTACCGTCTACCCACCAAAACCGGCTATCTGGTCTTGCTATCACCGGCACGGTCTGTCCCGATATCTTCCAGATTATAGGGCGTGGTCTGGTACATCTGGTTGATCCAGTTTCCAAACAGAAGAAAGGCGTGAGATCGCCACCGATTTTTCGGCGTGCGGCTGGGGTCATCATCCGGGAAGTAATTGGCCGGCACAGCAATCTGCTTACCTGACGCCACATCTCGGCGATACTCATTCTCCAGAGAGGTCGAGTCGTATTCAATGTGGTTGAAGATATAAAGTCGGTTGCCGCGCGCCTCATGCAACAGGCAGAGCCCAGTCTCGTCACTCTCCATCAGGACATTCAGACCACTGCCGGACGGAATATTTTCGCGGCGCACTTCGGTCCAGCGGGACACCGAGATCGAGAAATCATCCGAGAAGCCCGTGAGGAACGGAGATTCCGGTTTTCGGTTATGGTGACGATAGACACCAAATGCCTTCTCTTCGAGAGTATGCTTCGGCACGCCATGAAAATGATGCACGGCCGCCATGGCCCCCCAACAGATGAAGAAGCTGGAATGAACATGAGTCTCGGTCCAGTCGAGAATTTGCGTGAGTTCGTCCCAATAGGTGACGTCCTCGAACGGCAGGGTCTCAATCGGCGCACCGGTAATGATGAAGCCGTCAAACTTGCGATCCTTAACCTCATCCCAGGTATGGTAGAAGGAGATGAGGTGATCCTCCGGCGTGTTGCGCGCCACATGGCTGCCGATGCGCACCAGAGTCAACTCCACCTGCAGCGGCGTCGCGCCGACAAGGCGGGCGATCTGGGATTCCGTCTCGATCTTGTTCGGCATCAGATTGAGCAGCGCAATCCGCATCGGGCGAATATCCTGACGCGTTGCGATGGATTCATCGAGCACCTGCACGCCTTCACGCACGAGCAGGTCGCGCGCGGGCAAACCGTCAGGAATTCGAATGGGCATAGGCTCTACTCCGCTACCAGTTTCGGCCAGTCGGAATCTTGCTGTGAGCGTGTTCGGATTTCCCGCGCAGCCTTTTAGCAAGTTGTTTAACGTGGCTGCAAGCCGACCGACCAAATCACCACGGGGCCTCTACATAGGCGCCCCGTGGCGGGAGTCAATCGGTTCGCGTGAGGGGATCAGCCCGCAATCGCCGCGCGAACAGCGGCGAGCGCATCGTCGGCCTTGTCGGTATCAGGGCCGCCCGCCTGAGCCATGTCAGGCCGTCCGCCACCGCCCTTGCCACCAAGCGCCTCGCTGGCCGCCTTGACGAGATCGACCGCCGAATAGGTGTCGGTCAGGTCCTTGGTCACCCCAACGGCAACACCGGCCTTGCCATCGGCGACGCCGACAAAGGCCACGATGCCGGATCCGATCTGGGCCTTGGCCTCATCCACCAGCGTGCGCAACTCCTTGCCGCCCACACCTTCAGCAATGCGCGCCATCAGTTTCACGCCATTGATCTCTTCCGGCCCGGCCGGCGCGCCACCGCCGCCGCCCATAGCGAGCTTGCGCTTGACGTCGGCCAGTTCCTTTTCCAGCGACCTGCGCTCCTCGCCGAGCGCAGCCACTCGGCGCGGGACATCCTTGAGCGGAACTTTCAAGCTCTCGGCAAGGTCTACCGCAATCTGGGCGCGTCCCTTGAGATAGGCCAGCGCCTCGGCGCCTGTTGCCGCTTCGATTCGGCGCACGCCTGCCGACACACCACTCTCTGACATGATCACGAATACGCCGATATCCCCGGCACGCTCGACATGGGTACCGCCGCACAGTTCAACTGAATAGCGCTGTGCATCGCCAGTGCCCATGGACAGCACACGGACTTCGTCGCCATACTTCTCACCGAACAATGCAAGTGCCCCCGCTTCGATGGCCTTGTCAGGTGAAGTTACCTGAATGCCCGTCGGGTGGTTTTCGCGAATCTGGGCGTTGACTTCATCCTCGACCGCTTCGAGTTCTGCTGGCGTCATCGGACCATTGTGCGAAAAGTCAAAACGAAAGCGATCAGCCTCGACCAATGAGCCCTTCTGCGTGACATGTTCGCCAAGCACATTGCGCAAGGCAGCATGCATGATGTGGGTTGCCGAATGGTTGGCCATGATGGCGCGGCGACGGGCGGCATCGACATGCAGGCTGGCCGTGGCGCCGAGCCTGGCTTCGCCCGAGACAACCTCCCCGATGTGAACGTGCAGGTCACCTGCTCGCTTCTGGACATCGCGCACGATGAAGCGCGCGCCGCTGCCGAACACTATCTCACCGTGGTCGCCGGCCTGCCCACCGGATTCTGCATAGAAAGGCGTTGTGTCGAAAACGAGTTCAGCCGGGCCGGCAGACAGTGCATCAACCCGTGCGCCGCCAGCAGCGATTGCGACCAGCTTGCCCTCGCCTTCGGTGCCATCATAGCCGGTGAAACTTGTGGCGCCAGCATCGTCGCGGACGCGGAACCAGATATCATCCGTTGCCTGATCTCCGGAGGAGAACCCTGCTGCGCGGCTATCCTGGCGCTGTTGCTCGAGCGCGGTTTCAAAACCATCAACATCGACGCTCATCTCCCGCCCGCGCAGGATGTCCTGCGTGAGGTCGAGGGGGAAACCATACGTGTCGGACAGTTTGAAGGCGACGTCGCCCGGCAGCGCATCGCCGGCCTTCATGTCCGCCGTTTCCTTGTCTAGCAGCGACAAGCCATTGCCCAAAGTGCGCTGGAAGCGAGCCTCTTCCTGTTCGAGGGCAGACTCAATGGCGGCCTTGGCGCGGCCAAGCTCCGGATAGGCCTTCCCCATTTCCGAGATCAGCGCCGGGGCAAGTTTGTACATCAGCGGTTCGCGCGCGCCGAGCAGGTGTCCGTGGCGCATCGCGCGGCGCATGATGCGGCGCAGGACGTATCCCCGGCCCTCATTCGACGGCAGGACGCCATCAGCAATCAGGAAGGCCGATGTGCGCAAATGGTCGGCGATGACGCGGAAGGAGGCAAGCTGGTCGCCTGCAGCCTTCGCACCATAGAGGTCTTCCTCGGCCGCGATCAGCGATTTGAAGAGATCAATGTCGTAATTATTGTGGACGCCCTGCAGGACGGCCGAAATCCGCTCCAAACCCATGCCGGTATCAATGGAGGGCTTGGGGAGATTTTTGCGCGAGCCGTCGGCCTGTTGGTCGAACTGCATGAAGACCAGATTCCAGATTTCGATGAACCGGTCGCCATCCTCATCCGGGCTGCCGGGAGGGCCTCCGGGAACGCTTTCGCCATGATCATAGAAGATTTCGGAACATGGGCCGCACGGACCGGTGTCACCCATGGACCAGAAATTGTCGGATGTGCCGATCCGGATGATCCGGGAATCCTCAAGGCCTGCAATCTTTTTCCAGAGCGCTGCGGCTTCGTCGTCCTCTGCGTAGACCGTGACGAGCAGCTTTTTCGGATCGAGCGCGAATTCCTTGGTGCACAGTTCCCAACCGAATTCGATTGCGTCTTCCTTGAAATAGTCGCCGAAGGAGAAATTCCCGAGCATTTCGAAAAAGGTATGGTGGCGCGCCGTGTAGCCGACATTGTCGAGGTCATTGTGCTTGCCGCCGGCGCGAACGCATTTCTGAGATGTCGTCGCGCGCGGACCGGGGGGCGTCTCGGCACCGGTAAAGATGTTCTTGAACGGAACCATGCCGGCATTGACGAAGAGCAGGGTGGGATCGTTCTGCGGGATGAGCGGCGCAGATGCCTGACGCAGGTGCCCTCGCTTCTCGAAGAAGGAAAGAAAGGTCTCGCGAATCTCGTTTACGCCGGTCATGGGCAGCTCTGTGTCCTTGCGATCAGTGTTGCGGCCGAGTCAATCGACGCACTTTTTACACCGGCGATATAAAGGTCCCTTTGCGGCACGCCAAGCGGGGTGCGCCACAAAGGGACAGTTCTCTGGAGAGAGAGAGGGTATTTCTGGCCCTGAAATGCGTATTTCAGGGCCAGAAATCCTGTGGATCAGCCTTCTGCGGCGTCTGGCAGATCGTCATCCTGTTCGGATTCCATGCCGGCATTCAGCAATTCATCCGCCAGAAGGCCTGCATTGCGCCGGATCGCATCCTCGATCTCGTCGGCGATGGCCGGGTTTTCCTTCAGGAAGTTACGGGTCTTCTCGCGGCCCTGCCCCATGCGCTCTCCCTTGTAGGAGTACCAGGAGCCAGCCTTTTCAACGACTTCAGCCTTCACGCCAAGATCAATGAGTTCACCCGTCTTGGAAATGCCTTCGCCATAAAGAATGTCAAATTCGACCTGGCGGAAGGGCGGCGCAACCTTGTTCTTGACCACTTTAACGCGTGTCTGGTTGCCGATCACTTCGTCCCGGTCCTTGATCGCGCCAATGCGGCGGATGTCGAGCCGGACCGAGGCGTAGAATTTCAGGGCGTTCCCGCCGGTCGTGGTCTCCGGGCTGCCGAACATGACGCCGATCTTCATGCGGATCTGGTTGATGAAGATCACCATACATTTGGATTTGGAGATCGAGCCGGTCAGCTTGCGCAGCGCCTGACTCATCAGGCGGGCCTGCAGACCTGGCAGGGAGTCGCCCATCTCGCCTTCGAGTTCAGCGCGTGGCGTGAGGGCCGCCACCGAGTCAATGACCAGTAGATCAACCGCGCCGGAACGGACCAGCGTGTCAGCGATTTCGAGCGCTTGTTCACCCGTGTCCGGCTGGGAGATCAGAAGGTCATCAAGGTCCACACCGAGCTTGCCCGCATAGAGCGGATCCAGCGCGTGTTCGGCGTCGATGAAGGCACAGACGCCGCCATTCTTCTGGGCTTCTGCCACGCTGTGCAGGGCCAGCGTCGTCTTGCCCGAGCTTTCCGGACCATAGATTTCGATGATACGGCCCTTGGGCAGGCCGCCAATGCCGAGCGCAATGTCGAGGCCGAGCGAACCGGTGGGCACCGCTTCGACATCCATCACCTTCTTGTCGCCAAGGCGCATGACCGAGCCCTTGCCGAAGGACCGCTCAATATTGCCCAAAGCTGTTTCAAGAGCTTTCTGCTTGTCCACGCCTGATTCCTTGTCCACGAGTTGTAGCGCCGCTTTGGCCATGAGTCGTCTCCTTAGGTCTACCATGGGGCCGCATTTGGCAAGGCCCCCGTTTGCCGTTGCTGAGTCGGATGTACCATATTTGTTCTGCGGAACAAAGGGGAAACTTCCTGCGCGCTACATCTTTTCTTTTGGTGCTGTTTCAGGCATGGTCGCGCATATGCTTGACCGATCCAGCCGCCCCGCCGGCGAAGCCCGCCTTCGCTATCTCGACGCCGACATCGAAATGATCGCGCCGGGAGACTATGTCACCTGCGCGGTGACCGGCCGGAAGATCCCGCTCCAGGCCCTGCGCTATTGGAGCGTGGACCTGCAGGAAGCCTACTGGGATGCCGAGGCGGCGAGCCAGCGCATGGTCAAGGCTGGTCACTGATGCGCCGCGCGCTGCTGACGGGACTGGCAACATTCGTGGTGGCGTGTGCAGCGGCAGAGTCTCCTGCGCCAACGCCTGCGCCTGACATGGCACCTGTTCCTGCTGCGCCAGCCCCGGTGGCTGAGCCTGAAATTGAGACAGAGACACCTGTTCAGGTCATCGCGCCGACATGTGACGGCGTTCTGGTACAGGGCGGGCTGGTGATTTGTTCAGCCGAACCGGGCAGTACGTTCACGGTCGCGGGAACAAAGCTGACTGTCAGCGAAATGGGCACGGCGCAGTTCGGGCTCAGCACGCGCGCGCCGAGTGTTGTCGGCTGGTCGCATGACAGCGGCGCATTCGGAGATCTCCAGATTGCCGAGCGCCAGGATGAATACCGCGAAATTTCGGGCTTTGACTGCGACAAGGTCGATGCCCGCTCGGCTGAACAGAAGGCACATGCCTCGCGCAGCTGGGTGAAGAAGCAGGACTCGTTTGCCAGCTTCAATCCCGGCCCCGGCGCGCTGGAAGGTTTTGTGAAGCCGGCCGATGCGCCAACCTCGTCGCCTTTCGGGCCGACGCGGAAATATACCGGCGTCTCGAAAGTGACCGGCGAGCCGTGCGAGAGCACATCGGTGCATCGCGGCTATGACATGGCCGCGCCGGTGGGCACCGAGGTCCGCGCGCCCGCGCCGGGCGTGGTGATCCTGGCCGATCCGGATCTCTATTATGAAGGCGGCACCGTGTTCCTGGACCATGGCCATGGCCTGGTCTCGGTGTTCATGCATCTGTCAGCGGTCGATGTGGCGGCGGGCGATGAGGTCGACACGGGCGACTTGTTGGCCAAGACCGGCAATACCGGCCGAACGACCGGGCCGCACCTGCATTGGGCGGTGAAGTGGCGCAATCCCGAAGCGCGCAGCCGGGACGGCGATTTCTATATCGACCCGGCCCTGTTGCTGGAGTTACAGCCCGCGCCTTAATCCTAAATGATGAATCAAGGTTACCGCAGGCTTGCCCGCGCCTGCGCAATTGCGCCCTTTGCGGAAACGCGCCCTTCAGACCTGTGGCGCATAATTCACCCGTAGCGCGAACACACACCCCTCTCCCGGATTCGCGCTGCGCCCCCCGGGTCTGCGGAACCTGTAATATCTGCAGCACACCGAACCTGCATGGGCGGTACCCATCAACTGCACCCAGCCGCCCATGGCTCCGCTCGCCCTTAGCCCCTCCCAAGGCGCGGGTGGGCGGAGATTGCAGCCTCCCCCGATGTCCAGATTTTAACGAATGGCCGCCCCGGTCAGGCCGGGGCCAGCCCTGCTCCGGCGGGTCGCGCGGGCGGGTCCGTGGCCGTATCGGCCCAATGGCAGAACTGCCAGAAATCCCAGAGTTTTCGCTGCAGCGTGTCGCGCCTCAGCCGGTCTTTCACATAGCCCGGCGGGCGGCCCATGCGCAGCGGATGCATGCGCCCGCGCTTGCCGGCCTGAAGCTCGGCCCGGCGACGCGCCTGCCACAGCGCCATGCGCCGCGCTTCGGCGGCGGGGTCTGCGCAACTTGTGGTGAGCCGCTCCAGCCGCGCCAGCAGCGGCGCGGGGTCCAGCGTTTCGGGCGGGCCTTCGGGCTCTGGCGCACGGGGCATGCCCAGCCTCCAGATCGAGGGGCGAGGCCCGTATCTTGCCGGGGGCGTTTCAAGCGGCTCCAACGGCGGAAAATAGAGCGTCAGCGTGTCGAGCATGGCGAGCTTGCGCGCCGGGGCCTGCCGTGCGAGGCCGGTCTGGCTGGTCCGTAAAGTGTCCATAACTGGTCCAGATGAGTCCATAGCCGAGGCGCGCGGCGCTGGCGGGGTCCAGCTGACCTCCAGCTGCAGCGACATGAGATAGAGCATGCGCCGCACCAGAGATTCCAGGGCGCGCAGCGTACGGAGCGATGCATAATAGACCGCGCGCGGCACGGCGCCCTCGCCTGACGCGGTGAGCGCGCCGCGCAGCTCTGCCATCAGCCCGGCCACAAAAGGCCAGCCCGTTTCCAGTGCGCGTTTGATGACGGAGTCCCGGTCGAACATGCGTATAAGCATACGGCAGGATTCAGAGGGGTGGGATAAGGTTTATTTTGTTTGTCTGGGAGGATCGACATGGAAATCGCCCCCACCTAGTTTGCTACGAGAGAAACTCAAAGATTGCGAAGTGATGACCGAAAAGCTCGACGAAATCTGGAGAGACGACTTACTGCGTCGAAGGAACGAGGCCCTTTTTCTCCAACGCTATCTTGACCGAGCTCATATAGAGCCAACTAAAGCCCTCAATCGTTCATCTTTCGTGGTGAATCTGAAAGGGGATTGGGGTAGCGGAAAAACCTATTTCCTAAAGCGGTTTGCACAACAACTTCGTACATCTCGAAAGTTGGTCGTCGAGATCGATGCATGGAACGCCGATCCAAACATCGACCCGCTAGTGACCATAGTTTCCGAAATAAAAAGTCAAATTGAAGCCAACTTCCCAAAACGGTCGAAGGTCAGAGCGGCACTAACTGGTCTGCAGAACGCCGGAGGAGCCGCCTCCATTTCATTTCTCAGCACCGCATTCAAATACAATGTAAGACGCGTCGTGGGAGGAGCATTGGATCAAGGACTTGATGCAATGGAAGACGCACCGGGTCTCGATTCATTATCCGATGAAAGCATCGAGAATTTTTCAGAATCCATACAATTGGGCACTGAAAGCGCAGTCGATGAAGTGTTCGAGGGACTGCAAGCGGGAAGCTATTTCAAACGACGCATGTTATTCGCGACTTTGCAACAAACAGGAGTTCGAAAATTTTGCCAGAGTGTCGAATCGCTCACCACCAATATCGAGAAATCATCCAAAAAACACGACTTACCCGTTTATATCCTTATTGATGAACTCGACCGATGCAGACCTACTTTCGCCATTGAACTACTTGAACGGGTCAACCACCTCTTTGATGCATCAGGCGTGGTCTTTGTGATCGCAACCGATAGTGATGAATTGGCACACTCTGTAAAAGCTGTGTACGGAAACTCTTTCGGAGCCAGTGGCTATCTCAATCGATTTTTCAGCTACACGTACTACCTCGCCACACCGGATAATTCCGACTACGTTGATATGCTATTGAGCGACTTGAGCATAGATGCATCCAAGTTTTCTGTAGGTGCAAGAAACGATCCGCTCGAACTGATTAAAGAAATGCTATTGCACACTATCGAAACCCCAAGGGCACTCAGGCAGGTGCTATTCCTTTTAAAAACCTTTAGTGACACTTGGGAACGCTCAGCAAAAATTGATGCAGCATATGCTACAGCTTGCGCTCTAATTGTTTTTTTGACCCCCCGATCGGATCACGAACTCTACCTCAAGAATAACTTCCCAGCGTCGGATATAGGTCAAAAGCTATCTCCTATTAGTTGGCCTTATCACAGCCGCAACGACGGCAAGCGGTCTACAATTAGAATCATCAACTATATCAATCAAATTAGTCATTGGTCCTCTCTAACTATTGGAGAAGCCATTCGAGAATGTGATCAACGGGGGAGCGTGTTCTCGGATCACTTTCGAAACAACCTATTCGCCGACGAACCACCTGCAGAACGAAATAGTTATAGAGATGGCCAGCCGATATCACACAGGTACATCGAGCTTATGCGTACAGCATCTCACCTGCACGAAGACTCCATGACCTAGAGTGGCGGGTCTTGACCCGCCCTACGGGTGTTTCGGTGTCTGTAGCCTGTAGGGCGGGTCAAGACCCGCCATTATCCAGGTCTCCATGCTTTTCCATAGTCGCGTTTGAAGCGGTGCCATGTCGAGAAGGGCCATTCGTCCGGATCGTCGACATAGCCGTGCTTCACCGGATTGTGGTGAATGTAATTCACGTGCGCCTCATAGTCCTTTTCATCCCGGATCGCATGCTCCCAGAACCTCTGTTGCCAGATATTCCGTTCACCCTTCCGGCCCTCGCCCTTGATGGTCTCCGGCAGGCATTTGGTGAACCCTGCCTTGATGAGGCGTATGCGGGTTGAATAATCGTGGTCACCTTCCGGCAAGGTCATCATGAAATGTGTATGGTCTGGCAGCACGACCGCAGCAGGCGTCTCGAACGGGCGACGTGCGCGCACGTCTCGCCAGCTTTGGCGGAGCGCCTCAATATTTGTTGTCAGCACATCCGAGGTACGGTTCTTGAGCGTGACCGTGAAGAAGAAGGTGCCACCCGGAATATAGAGACGTCTATAATCCGGCATGGCGTTTCTCCTTGGCGCCTTTGTTTGGCGGGTCTTGACCCGCCCTACGGGACGAGCACCGTCGCGCCTGTTGTCGTCCCGCTCTCGATGGCTTCGTGGGCTTTTGCGGCTTCTGATAGCGGAAAGCGCTGGCCGATGTCGGCATGGATCGTGCCGGATTTCAGGGCGCTGAAGAGGAGGCCGGCGCCGCGCGCGAGGCTGTCCGCATCCGGAATGAAATGGAACAGGGTGGGCCGGGTCATGACCAGCGAGCCGCCTTGCGCCAGACGGCCGGGCGGGATCGGCTCAACCGGGCCGGAGGCGTTGCCATACGTGACGAACCAGCCCGCAGGCCGGAGGCTGTTCAGGCTTTCCTCGGCGCTGATGCGGCCAACACTGTCATAGGCGACATCGACGCCGCGCCCGCCGGTCAATTCTTTCACCTTGCCCGCGACGCCCTCATAGCCAATGATCACGTCGGACGCGCCGAGCGCCTTTGCCTTTTCGGCCTTGGCTTCGGTTGAGGTGACGGCAATGACACGCGCGCCAAGGCTGGCGGCCCATGGCACGAGCAGGCTGCCGACACCGCCGACGGGCGCCCAGACGAGAATCGTCTCCCCGGCCTGAAGCGGGCGGACCTCGAACAACAGCGCCCAGGCGGTGAGGCCTTTCAACAGGACGGCGGCGGCATCCTGCGGGCGGATGTCATCCGGCAGAAGCAACATGCGGTCGGCCGGGCCGGTGAAATGGCTGGCATAGGTGCCGCTGCCCAGATAGGCGACCTTGTCGCCGGGCTTCAGATGGGTGACGCCCTCGCCGACTTCCTGAACCGCGCCGGCGCCCTCCTGGCCGGGCGTGAAGGGAAAGCGCACGGGATAGAGGCCGGTGCGGTGATACGTGTCGATGAAGTTGAGGCCCGCCGCGCTCTGGCGCACGGTCACTTCGCCGGGGCCGGGCTTGCGGGGGATGAAATCCTCGACCTTGAGCACGTCTGGCCCGCCGGTCTCATGCATCTGGATGCGGTATGGCTGTGTCATGTGTGCAGTAGAAACCCGGAGCGCGCTGGAGCGCAAGAGCGACTCGCGTTTTGGTTGGGCGATGGCGACAGCACAGATCCTTATTGCGGGCGTGGACGAGGCCGGGCGCGGGCCCTGGGCGGGGCCGGTGACGGCAGGCGCGGTGATCCTCGACCCGGCGCGGCCCATCGACGGCCTGACCGATTCCAAGAAGCTGACCGAGGCAAGGCGCGACGCGCTGGCGCCGATGATCCGCGACCGGGCCGCGGCATGGAGCGTGGCGCATGCGACCCCGGAAGAGATTGACCGGCTGAACATTCGCCAGGCGACGTTCCTGGCGATGGAGCGGGCCGTGGCGGGGCTTGGCCTGGCGCCGGGGCACATATTGGTGGATGGCAACGCCCTGCCCGCGGGCTTTCCGTGCGCGGCGACGGCGATTGTGAAGGGCGACCTGACGGAGCCCGCGATCTCGGCTGCCTCGATCCTCGCCAAGACGGTGCGCGACGCGCTGATGAAGGAGATGGATCTGGCGTTTCCGGCCTATGGCTTTGCCCGGCACAAGGGCTATGGCACGGCCGCCCATGCCGAGGCGCTGATGACGCACGGGCCTTGCGCCCACCACCGGATGAGCTTTGCCCCGGTCAAGCGGGCACTGGCCGCGAGCGCCTGATTCGCCCCGGACCGCCCTGCCCGGCGCTCCCCCTTGCTCTGGGGCCCGGAGCTTAACCAATTGGGCAAATCGGGAAGGAATTCTCCCCCTCAGGCCCCCGAAACCGCCACATTTTAACGGCTGATTAACCGTAGCAAGAGAGCTTCGCGCGAAATGGGAGGGCTCCGCATATGTGGATATTGTTCGGGTGGCATACTTGGTGGGGCGAGTCTGGCCGGCCCTATCGCTTCAAGATCACGCTGACGCCGAAGGGCCTGCCGAATGATGGCGGCATCTATGTCTTCGTACAGCGTCGCTTCGTCTTCTTCCTGTTCCCGCTTTACATCGGCAAGGCCGCGAACTTCAAAAGCCGCCTGATCGGCCATGAACGCTGGTGGGAAGCCTGGTGGAAGCGCGGCGCGACCGAGCGGCACGTTCTGGTCCTGAAGAAGGAATCGGACCGGGCGCGCGTGGAGGAAGACCTGATCCGCCGCTACCAGCCGCGCATGAACAACATCCTCGTGCCTCGCGGCAGCAATGATGCGCCCAACAACAAGCGCCTGCGCTTCTGGTGGAGCATCAAGCGCTTCTTCCGCATTCCCTTCCTGGCGCGCTAGGCCGACTTTCAGCTTGGCCCATGCGCCCCTTTTGCTAGGGTGACGCCGGGGCTGGACCTGAAAGGACTGAACCATGTTCGAAGTTTCCCGACTTGCACTCGCGGGCTTGCTTGTCGCGTTGGGCGCTTGCACCAGCGTGCCGAGCGCAACGCAGGCCGATCTCGAACAGGAAGAGGCCGTATTGCGGGCCCTTAAATCAGACACCTGGCCCGGCCTCTATGCGGCAAACGATGCCGATGGACTGGCGGCATTCCTGGCCGATGATTTCGTCTTGATTGGCGGCGGTGTCCGCACCCGGGCCGATGAAGTGAACTGGATGCGCGAAAACAGCTGGGACGGGCCGGCGGATTTCGTGTTTGAAGTTGATGACGTCATTTTCCTCACCCCAGACTCTGCATTGGTCTACGGACGCGGCCTGAGCACGCGCATGGCCGAGGACGGCACACCTTGCCGACACAGTTACATGTCTTCCAACACGCTGCGAAGAACAGATGATGGCTGGCACCCCGTCTCGTCACACGTCTCCGATGCCACTTGCGACCCGGTTGCCTTGGAAGAATAGGCGTTCGACAGCCCTTTGACGCCCCTGTGACGGGGCTCTGGCGGGCTTCTGGCGGGCTTCTGGCGGCGCCGTGACGGCGTCAAGACGTGGTCGGCCAAGGGGTTTTTCCGCACTTTCATCGAGGTTACAAACAACCCGGAGAAAGGGGAGCGCCATGCAATATGATGCAGATGCCGCGAAGATCAAACGCTGGAGAGAAGAACGCCACTGGTCGCAGGAACATCTGGCCGAACTCGCCGGAATTGGCGTGCGCACCGTTCAGCGGATCGAGACGGGGGACAAGGCGTCTGGCGACTCCCTGAAGGCGCTGGCGGCGGCATTCAATGTCGATGTCATGGCGCTGACGGTGGACGCAAAGACCGAAGCCGAGACGATGATCCGGGAGAAGAACGCCAAGGCGACCGCCGCCATGCGGCTCGGTTTCTTCATCCATCTGGGCAGCTATCTGTTCGGCATGATCGTGTTCGCCGGGATCAGCCTGACCGTTGGAGGTAATCGCTATGCCATGCTGACGCCCACCATATGGTGGACGGTCGGACTGGCCGGGCACGCCCTGGCGCTGGCCCTGGTCGAACTTACGGCCCGCTACCAGCAACAGGTCGGCGCGGCGGACTGATCCGATCGCGCGGATTGAAACCGGCACCATACGCCGTTAGGTTTATGGTCCAGAGGGCTTTCGAGGATTCCCATGAAGAAGACACTGATGGCGGCGGCGCTGATAGGCGCCGTTTCGTTTTTTGCGCTGCCCGCCTCCGCCCAGTCACAGGAATCGCTGCGCGCGGAGCTACAGGCAGCGCTGACCGGGAACGATCTCGACGCGGCGCTGGACCTTGCCGACCGTCTGTATAACACGGCACGTGCGGAAAATGATGCGGCAGGCGAGGGCGCAGCGGCCTATTCGCGGGCTGAGATCCTGACAGCGCAGAACGCGCATGAAGACGCGGCCAGAGCGTATGAACAGTGCGAAGGCCAGTATCGCGCGATCAGCGCGGCGGCGCAGTCGCTGCAATGCGCGCTGCGGGCCGCAACCTCGCTTCAGTCGGCTGGGAAACCGGGTAATGGCCTCGACAAGCTGCAGGATGTGGCGCGAGAGCTCGAAGACATCGGTCAGGACCAGTCCGGCTTTGCCGTCGGGGTCTATATGGCATTGGCACAGGCGACGCTGCCGCCGAAGTTTCACCGTTTGGAAGGCGCGCGCAGCAAGCGTGAAAAGACCATAGCCTACACCAATAAGACAATGCGCGCACTTGAGGCGATTGGGCAGGCAACAAGCGAACACTACGCCTCCGCCTTGATGCTCAGGGGCGAAGCTCAGGAAGACATGCAAGATTACGAGGCGGCCGCCGCGTCTTACAAAGCCTTTCTCGAACTCTACCCGAACTTGCCGAATGCTTCTGAGGGCGTGTACGAAAACGCCCGCAATCGCTATCAGATCACTCAGTCCGAGATGGATGACAGCGAGGACGACACGTTCACCGTCACTGGCAAGGATGGCGAAGAGATCGTCCTGACCATTGAGCGCAAGCGGGAGGTTCGTTCACCGCGCGCGGGCAAGGAAACCCGCTTGGCTGATGGGGCCAGCGTCCGTGCGAAGATTACATTAAAAGCAGATGGACGCGTGGAAGATATCGAAATCCTTTCGAGCAAGCCGAACGAAAAGTATGGCGAGTCGTTTGAAAACGGCGTGAAGCATTGGCGCTTCATTCCGCCGAAGGGTGTATCAGGGACGGATGTGCCCCCTTTCGAATATGGCATGATTTTCTATGTGACGCGCCGCAACTAGGCCGAACGGCGTGAAATGCTTGCGCGGGAAACCCGGCCCGTGAGATAGGGCGCGTATGGCAGATGACACCTCCTCCTTTTCTGCGGCGCCGCCCCTGTTTGCGGATGCGCCGTCTGGCGTCAGCTTCAAGAAGCTGCGCAAGCGGCTGGTGCGCGGCGCGCTGAAGGCGATTGACGACTACAAGATGGTCGACCGGCGCGCGGTGGATGCGGGCGAGACCCCGCGCCCGAAATGGCTGGTCTGCCTTTCCGGTGGCAAGGATTCCTACGGCTTGCTGGCAGTATTGCTGGACCTGCAATGGCAAGGCGCACTGCCGGTGGACCTGGTGGCCTGCAACCTTGACCAGGGCCAGCCGGGCTTTCCGAAGCACGTCTTGCCGGACTGGCTGGAGCGGGTCGGAGTGAAATACAGGATCGAGACCGAGGATACCTATTCCATCGTGACCGAAAAGGTCGAGGCGGGGCGGACCTATTGCTCGATGTGCTCGCGCCTGCGCCGGGGCATTCTCTATCGCATTGCCCGGGAAGAAGGCTGTGAGGCGATCGTGCTGGGTCATCACCGCGATGACGCGCTGGAAACCTTCATGATGAATTTCGTGCATGGCGGACGCATGGCCGCAATGCCGCCGAAACTGCTGAATGATGAGGGCGATGTCTTCGTGCTGCGCCCACTGATCACCGCCGCTGAGGATGATCTGGCCAAGTTTGCCACCGCAATGGAATTTCCGATTATTCCTTGCAATCTATGTGGCAGCCAAGACGGGCTGCAGCGCGTGGCGATGAAACAGATGCTGGACGAATGGGAACGCAAGAAGCCCGGCGTGCGGCAGGTGATGGCGCATGCGCTGGCCACAGTGCGGCCGAGCCATTTGCACGACCCGCGCGTGTTCGACTTTGCCGGGCTGGAGATCGGCGACGCCGGCGAAGACGATCCGAACGTTCCGTTCTAGGCGACGTCAGTCCGGCGCGTTCACGAACAACAGGACAATGCCGCTCGATATTGCGTACTGGAATGCGCCGCCTTGCGCAGCAGCGCCCAGCGGAGTCTGCCACATCTGGAAGTAGGCGCCTCCGATCACCATGAACAGACCAAACCAGACCAGGAGCGCCATGACACACCCCATGATCGCCCAGGTCTTTGCGTCATTAAAACCTTCAGCTGATCCCCCCCGCACCCGAAACATGTCGTATGCGCCCTTGAGCGAGAACGCGGCAACCAGAAGTTCCCCGAGAATGATGAAACACAGCGCAGTCGTGATCAGGACGGGCGACGAGATTGCGGGCCCGAAGGCGTTGGGATAGGCCTCGTTGCCTGCCATCGGCAGCACGCCCTGGACGAAACTGGTCGCCGCTTCGAAGTTGACGATGTTGTTGAGCGCGTAAAACAGGCCCTGTAGCCCGACAAACAGGATCAGAATGATTTTGGAAATGCGTATCATGGCGTCCTCCCTACCAAGAAGATCACATTAAACGAGTTTTCTGGAAATTGCGAGAATTCGACCCGTGACACAAAAAGGGCGGCCCAAAAAGCCGCCCTTCTCCAATATCCTTCTGAACCTCAAAGGCTATTTCCGCCAGACGGCGGCCATGGCCGGATCTTCCTCTTCGCCCGTATACTTGCGTGTTTCGGCGCGGCCGACCACCATGTGGTGTACTTCATCCGGACCGTCCGCGAGGCGCAGGGTGCGCTGATTGGCATACATGCGGGCCAGTGGCGTCCATTGGGACACACCGGCGGCGCCGTGCATCTGGATGGCATCGTCAATAATGGCGCAGACACGTTCCGGCACCATGGCCTTGACCATGGAAATCCAGACGCGGGCTTCCTTGTTGCCCAGCACGTCCATCGCCTTGGCAGCCTTCAGCACCATCATGCGCATGGACTCGATCTCGATGCGTGCGCGGGAAACTTTTTCAAGGTTTCCGCCCAGCTTGATCAGGTCACGGCCAAAGGCCTGACGCGTCATGCCGCGAACGACCATCAGGTCGAGTGCCTTCTCAGCCGCACCGAGCGACCGCATGCAGTGGTGGATGCGGCCAGGCCCCAGACGAAGCTGGGAAATCTCGAAGCCACGGCCTTCGCCGAGCAACATGTTTTCCTTCGGCACACGTACATTCTCGAAACGGATGTGCATGTGGCCATGCGGGGCATCCGGATCACCGAAGACGTGCATGGGGCCGAGAATGGTGACGCCCGGATGCGGCAGCGGCACCAGGATCTGGCTCTGCTGCTTGTTCGGGGCGGCGTCAGGGCTGGTTTTCACCATGGTGATCATGATCTTGCAGCGCGGATCGCCTGCGCCGGAAATGTAGAACTTCTCGCCATTGATGACCCACTCGTCGCCTTCGAGCACGGCGCTCATGGAGACGTTCTTGGCATCCGACGATGGCAGGGCCGGCTCGGTCATGGCAAAGGCCGAGCGGATCTTGCCTTCGAGCAATGGCTTCAGCCAGCGCTCTTTCTGTTCGGGCGTGCCGACGCGCTCCAGAACTTCCATATTGCCGGTGTCCGGCGCGGAACAGTTCATGGATTCAGAGGCCAGCGGGTTCTTGCCGAGCTCAGCCGCGATATAGGCATAGTCGAGGTTCTTCAGGCCTTCGCCGGTTTCGGCGTCCGGCAGGAAGAAGTTCCAAAGGCCCTGCTTCTTGGCCTCGTCCTTTGCCTTTTCGAGCGCTTCCAGCTGGCCGGGCGCATAGGACCAGATGTCAGTCTTTCCTTCGCCAAGGCGATGGAATTCCTCACTCATGGGATTCACGACATCCTTGATGAAGCTTTTCACATGCTCGTAAAGCGGCACGGCTGCGTCTGACATGCGCAGATCGTTGAGCTCGTTTTGTGTGTCCTTGGACACTTCGGTATCCGCCATTTTGGGGTCTCCTCTCAGACTTTCTTGTTGGGGGAATGGTAGGCCTTGCGGCAACGGCACCGCAAATTGTTTCTTGGAAATGTTTTGTGTCGCGCATGTGGGCAGGGCTGCAAGATTTGGCGTTTGCCTGCAAACTGGTCTAGGCCAGCGCCATGACGTCGCTCGCCGCTTCCATCATCCTGGTGACCGTGCTGGCCACCAGTTTCCTGTCCGGCATCTTCGGCATGGCCGGCGGCGTGATCTTCATGGGCGTGCTGACTGCGCTGGTACCGGTTGCCACAGCCATGATCATTCATGGCGCGGTCCAGATGGTCTCCAATGGATATCGGGCGTATCTCTGGCGCCGTCATATTCACTGGAGCGTGTTTCGTCGCTACGCGCTGGGATCTGCCGCAGCGGTCCTGTTGCTGTTCGCGCTCAGCTGGCGCCCGGACAAGCAGATGGTTTACCTGATGCTGGGGCTGGTGACCTTGCTCGTCTGGCTGCCCAAATCGATTGCCGATCTCGACATCCAGAAACCCTATCAGGCCGAAGGTGCGGGCTTTGTCGTACAGGCGCTCAACACGGTTGCGGGCGTGGCCGGGCCGTTGATGGACCAGTTCTTCGTTCGCACGGACATGCATCGCCACGAAATCGTTGCGACCAAGGCCGTGACGCAGGTTCTGGCGCATTTCGTGAAGATCATATTCTGGAGCGTGCCGATCATCATGGCGACGGGCGCGCAATCCCTGCCGCCAGCCTGGCTGATCCTTGCGGCCGCACCGCTCTCCATGCTGGGAACAACATTGGGCGGCAAAGTGCTGGATCGGATGAGTGATGTGAACTTCAAGCGGGGCATGAAATATCTGGTTACGGCGGTGGGCGCAGTCATGCTGATGCGCGCCGCAGGCTGGCTCTAGGGCCACTGGGCTTACGTCTCTGATTGTCTTGGGCGTCCGCGCCGCGCTCATTCAGGATCCTCTACTCTGCAAATGAAAGTAGCGAGTCCTGTACCATTCGGGAAGTTTATTATATGAAGCGAATGCATCACTATTGGTGATGGTTTGGAGCGCATATGAATCTCAGATCATTGGACCTGAACCTGCTGCCCGTGCTGGAGGCAGTCTATTCCGAGCGCAGCCTGACCCGGGCCAGCGAGACGCTGCACATCACCCAACCCGCAGTGAGCAACGCCCTGGCCCGGCTACGCACCCATTTCGAGGACCCGCTTTTCGTGCGCGAGGGACGCGGCGTGAAGCCCACGGCCATGGCCGAAGCCCTCATGCCCGCAGTGCGCGACGCTCTTGACCGATTGCGCGCCGGGCTGGAGCCACGATCGGCGTTTGAACCGTCCCGCTCGACGCGCGTGTTCAATATCTCCGCCCGGGATGCCGGCGCCTTCATGATTGCGCCAAGCCTTGCACGCCGACTGCAGGACATTGCCCCCGGCGTGCGCATCGCCTGGACGCAACTGAACCGGGGCGCGATCTCCACCGAGCTGGCCTCGGGGCGACTGGACCTGGCCATCGACGTCCCAGGCATTCGCGGCACCGACCTTGAGCGTGAGCCGCTGATGACGACGCCTTATGTCTGTGTTGTGTCGGAAGACCATCCGCTCTCGGGCCGCCAGATGACGTTTGAAACCTTTTTGGAGTTGCGCCATGTCGTCGTCTCCAGCCGCCGCGAAGGACGTTCTTATGTCGAGGAAGTCGCCCGGTCGCATGGCGCGCGCATCACGCCGGTCATGCGACTGCCGACCTATATGCCAGCGCTGGAAATTGTGAAACATACGGACCTTGCGCTCACCGCACCTGCCTTGCTCGCGCAATCACCGGGACTGGTCTCACATGACCTGCCCGGCGTCTTTCCCGCGCTCGACAGCGAGCTTTACTGGCGGCGGGAAAATTCTGAGGATGCTGCCCTGACCTGGCTGCGGGCTCTGATCCTTGATGCTGTGACAGAATTGGCGGGATGAGACTTGCGCCGGCAGGAGTGTGCCTATAACAGACGCGGGTCACTTGGGGAGTAGCCAGCCGGTCGGCAGACCGGGCCTCCGCGTCAACACACTCGGCCTGCAGGTCGTGGCGCGAAGGGAACGGGACACCGTTCGGGCGAGACCAATGACGCCGCATTCCTGCTCGGGCCGGGCACGGAATGATGGTGTCATTGCGTCAGATTTGCCCGGCCTGGAGACTGTCTCTCATGGAAGCCCTGTTCACCTCCACACTCGTGGTCGCCCTTGCCGAGATCGGCGACAAGACCCAGCTGTTGGCTGTTTTGCTCGCGGTACAGTTCCGCAAGCCACTGACCATCGTCACCGGCATATTGGCCGCAACCCTCGCCAACCATTTTCTGGCCGCACTGGTCGGCTCTCAGGCCGCCACGTTCCTCCAGGGGGACTGGTTTCGCTATCTGATCGCCGTATCGTTCATCCTGATGGCCGCCTGGACCCTCATCCCGGACAAGCTGGACGAGGATGAACGCCCCCGCGTGCGAAATGGCGCTTTCCTGACAACGCTCATCACATTCTTTCTCGTCGAAATGGGCGACAAGACTCAGGTTGCGACGATTGCTCTGGGGGCACAATTCGAGCAAGTGATGCTGGTCACGCTCGGCACGACACTGGGTATGATGCTGGCCAATGTTCCCGCAGTCTATTTCGGAGAAGCCTTGATCCGGCGCGTGCCGCTCAGCCTCGTGCGACGGTTGGCGGCGCTGTTGTTCCTGGCAATCGGGCTATGGCTGCTGGCAGAAACGGCGGGGTGGCTCTGACGCAGCCATCAGATGGCAGCGCGCTCATATTCCTCGTCGCGTTCGGCGGCCAGCCGGTCACGGATGGTTTCCTCATTGTATCCGAACTCATGAAGCGTACGTCCGGCCATTTGAAGGCCGGATTCAATCGCATCCGGGATCACGGACCGGGCCCCGGCATCCATGAGACGCCGGGCGTGTTCATGGTCGCGGGCCCTGGCGATAATCGGCGCGTCAGGGCGCAATTTGTGAAAGGCTGACACCATCGCTTCTGCGGCGGTAACGTCATCCACCGTAACGACAAACATCATGGCACCGTCGACGCCTGCGCTATGCAGGATTTCCGGTCGCGCGGCGTCCCCCAGATAGGCGCGCCAACCAGCATTGCGGGCACGCGAAACATTGAAGGCGCTGCGTTCCAACGCAACAACTTCGGCGTCTTCCGCCGCGAGGATACGCGCGACGGCATGTCCGACCCGACCAAACCCGGCAATGATGACGTGGCCCTGAAGGTTTGAGAAATCTTCTTCCAGCGTATGCGCCGGTTCGGGCCCGGCCAACTTGTCTGACAAGAAGCCCCCAACCTTTCCGAGCACCGGAATGAGCAACATGGAGAGTCCGGCAATCGCGGCCATCAGCCCGGCTGGCTCCGGGGCAAGCACGCCAATGGCTGTGGCCGCTGCGATCACGACAAAGGCAAACTCTCCGGCAGGCGCGAGCAGGAAGGCGGCCTCGATGGACATCGGGGTCGGCCCGGCAAACAGACGCAGGGCCCCGAAACCGATGACCAGTTTCAGGATGAGGAGTGCAGCAAGACCGGACAGGATCACCCAAGGCTGAGACAGGATCGATGGCAGGTCGAGCCCCATGCCCACCGTCATGAAGAACAGGCCCAGCAGGATGCCCTTGAAGGGTTCGAGATCGACCTCTGTCTGATGCTTGAATTCGGTTTCGCCCAGCAGCAGGCCCGCCAAGAACGCGCCGAGCGCAAGTGAAAGGCCCGCCGTTGCCGTGATGGCGGCCGCGCCCACGACGGTCAGCAGGGTCAGCGCCATCAGGAAATCCCGTCCGCCTGCCGCCGCCGCAAGGCGAAACATGTGCCGCAGACCAAAACGGCCAATGATCACGATCACGATGATTGCAATGACGCCATTGAACAGGGCTTCGAGCAGAATTTTCGTGACGTCCTGACCGGCCTCTATGTTGGCAAAGCCGACAAAGATCAGGATGGGAGCAACGAGGATGTCCTGAAACAATAGCACGCTGAGCGCGGCGCGCCCGACCGGTTGAGCGGCCTGTTTCTGCTCGATCAGCAGCTGCATGACGATGGCGGTCGACGACAATGCGAGCGCGAGTCCGGCGATGATGGCGGCCTCTGCCGGCAGGCCGATCTGCCATCCGATGAGACCGATGGCGAGCGCGCTGATCCCTGCCTGAAGCCCCCCTGCGCCGAACACGGCCCGCCGCAGCGCCCACAGCTTTTCAAACGAAAACTCGAGCCCCAGCAGGAACAGGAGGAACAGCACGCCCAGTTCGGCAAAGGGCGCGGCGGCTTCCGGTTCCGAGATCGAGACAAATTCGAGTATGGGATAATTGTGGGAAAGCGAACCCAACGCGTAAGGTCCAAGCGCAATTCCGGACAACATGAACCCGACCACGGCGGGCAGTTTCAGATACCGGAAGACCGGAACCGCCACACCCGCCGCAAACAGGAAGACGATTGCGTCCTTGATCAGAATCTCGTGTCCTGGTTCCGCCATGCCTCGCTATGATTACCTTGTCTAGTTTGCCTCAGCTGCGCCGGGCCTTGAAGAAATCCTTGAGCAGCGCGCTCGCTGTCTCGCCCGCTGCCTCGTCCTGCTCGACCTCCGGCCGCCAGTGGCATGTTGGCTGCTCGAAAAAGCGTGCGCCATGAATCACCGCACCGCCCTTCGGATCGCACGCCGCGAAGACGACCCTCCCGATCCGCGCAAGGCTGATCGCGCCTGCGCACATCGCGCAGGGTTCCAGTGTCACATAGAGGTGCAGGCCGGTCAGCCGGTAATTTCCCCTAGACGCCGCCGCAGCGCGCAGGGCGACAATTTCGGCATGGGCGGTCGGGTCATGCCCGGCAATCGGGCGGTTTGCCCCCTCGGCCACGATCTCGCCTGTCTCCGGATCGACCACCACGGCGCCAACCGGCACTTCGCCCGCCTCGGCCGCCTCTCGCGCCAGTTCCAGCGCGCGGGTCATGGGATCAGCGAGAATTGTCATATGGATGGGATCGCCTTACACGGGCGCAAAGTAAAGGGATTGCCTGTCGAATGCGCATCATTGCCGGAGAGCACAAGGGGCGCGCCATTGCGGCGCCGAAGGGACAGGGCACGCGCCCGACGGGAGACCGTGCGCGCGAGTCGATCTTCAACATGCTGGCCCATGCGGACTGGGCGCCCGAGATCGACGGCGCGCGGGTGATTGATCTGTTCGCGGGTTCCGGCGCGCTGGGCTTGGAAGCCATGAGCCGGGGCGCCGCGTTCTGCCTTTTCGTCGAGACCGATCATGGCGCGCGCGGCGCTATCCGCGACAATATCGAAACACTGGGACTGTTCGGAAACACGCGGCTTCACCGGCGGTCGGCCACCGACCTGGGCGAAAAACCCGCCAGTGCCGGCGCGCCTTTCTCGCTCGCCTTCCTCGACCCGCCCTATAATAAAGGCCTTGTCGAGCCCGCACTTTCCGGTCTGGTATCTGGCAAATGGCTGGCCGAGAATGCGCTTGCCGTGGTCGAGACGGGGGTCGACGAGACGATCACGCCAGACGGATGGAAGCCGGTCGAGACACGCGACTATGGCGCAGCGCGGATCTGGTTCCTGAAGCGGGTCTAGCCCTCGAAAAATTCCCGGCGCAAATCGAGGTGGGTCTGGTTGGTGCCGATCAGTTCTCCGCATTCGCCAAGCCAACCTTCCGCCGCCGCCCGGCCAATGTCCCTCAGCTTGGTCAGGAAGTCCCAGCTCGTATCGTATTTGGTCCTTAGGCTGAACTCCATGAGGTCTTGCCCACCCTTGATGGCATGGATGTTCAGACGGCGGTATTTTTTGAGCATTGGCTCTTTCAACATGCCATCATCAAGCAATCGCTGGACAAAGGCGATGGCACGCAGCTCTCCGATCAGGGCGGCATTGAAACTGATCTCGTTCATCCGGTCTTGAATCTCCCCGGCACGTTTCGGCACACCGTCGCGGCGGATCGGGTTGAGCATGACCAGCAATACGTCACGCGGGGCGCCGGAATAGATCAGGGGAAAGAGGCTGGGATTGCCCATGAAGCCTCCGTCCCAATAAGCCTGCCCATCAATCTCCACGGCCTTGAAGGTTTGCGGCAGGCATGCCGAGGCGAGCACTGCGTCGAGGGAGATGTCCCCATCACTGAACACGGTGACATGGCCGGATTCGACATTCGTCGCCGACAGGAACAGTTGGATGCCCGACTCATCCACTTTCGAAAAGTCGATTACCTGCTCCACCACATCGCGGAGCGGGTTGATGTTGAACGGGTTGAGGTCGTAAGGACTCGCCAGGCTCGACATGGCACTGGCATAGGCGAATACGATCGGACTGAGCGCGCCATAAGGCGTGACATTGCGGGAAGATTTGGAGATCCCCTGCCAGAGGGCTTCCAGCGTATCCTTCGCACCCTGCACGCCGTTTTCAGCCATCCCCGCCGAGAATGCGACGGCATTCATCGCCCCGGCGGAAGTCGCGGAGATCGCTTGGATTTCAAGATCATCTTCCTCGATCAGCCGATCGAGCACACCCCATGTATAGGCGCCATGCGCACCGCCACCCTGGAGCGCGAGGCTGATCTGCCGCTGCTTCTGTTTTGCCATGGCGGTGTTCCTGTCACTTGAACCGAGATATTACTTTGCCGGTGCGGTCTTAATGAGACCTGACCACAGGCGTAGGATGCCTGTCCGGCCGGCGCCACGCCCGCAAAACAGGAATCTGGGTATTCATGTCGATTTTGGTCGATATTGGCACAAGCCTTGCGATAAAAGCGGGGTAACCAAGCAGGATGAACAGGTGAGCCGCCGTGGCGTATGAGATTCCGCAAAAACCCATGATATCGGTCATCATGGCGAACTATAATTGCGAGGCATTTCTTGCCAGCGCCATAAGATCCGTCCTGAATCAGACCAATACGGCGCTGGAACTGATCCTTGTGGATGACGGGTCCAGCGACCGGAGCGTCGAGATTGCCCAGGAAATCGCGAAAAAGGATGCGCGACTGAGCGTCTTCAGCGGCACGCGTTATGGCGGACCTGCCCCGGTTCGCAACCACGCACTCGAGCAGGCCAAAGGCGATTGGGTCGCCATCGTGGACAGCGATGACTTGATCCGTCCCGACCGGTTGGAGCGCATGCTGACCGCCGCCGAAGACACCGGCGCAGACATCCTGATCGACAATCTTGCCGTGTTCCAGTCCGACGGTCCCGCCAATATCTTCACGATGTTCGAGGGGGATTTGCGGGATCGCCCGGCCAGGATCATGGAGAGCGAATACATCAAGGCGAACATGCTTTATGGACGGGGCAGCAAGCTCGGTTATGCCAAGCCACTGATCCGCCGCAGCGCGCTGGAAGCCAATTCGCTTCGCTATAATGAGACGATGCGGATTGGCGAAGATTACGATCTGATCGTGCGGCTGTTATCGACCGGAGCGCGGATGATGAGCGTGCCGGACGTGATGTATTTCTATCGCAAGCATGGCAATTCCATATCTCACCGGCTTGATGCTGTGGCTCTGGACGCGCTCGAACAGACGGCCGGCGAAGCGCTCCGCCAGCCGACCCCACACGCGGAAGTCACCGCCGCCCATGCCGCTCGCCTGAAGTCGATCCGGCGCGCCGTGGTATTCGATCAGATCCTGACCGCACTCAAGCGCAAGAATGTGTTGGGCGCGGCCAAGCTCGTCGGGACTGAGCCATCTGTCATTCCACTGCTGAGGATGCCGCTAATCCATCGAATCCAGCAGCGCACGGGTAACCCGCTCGCACGCTCGGACCAGCATCTCGAGGCCGAATTGGTGAAACTGCGCGCCCTTTGCGAAGCTTGAGCGTGGCAGACGCCAGTTCCAGAAGCGTGGTCCCGGCGGTCGGCACGGTCTGCTTTCGGGGAGACGATGTTCTTCTGATCCAGCGGGGCACCAAACCCTTGCAAGGCGAATGGTCCTTGCCCGGTGGCCGGATCGAAGCGGGCGAGCGCGCGCCGCTTGCGGCGTTGCGCGAGCTCGCCGAAGAGACCGGGATTACTGCACGGCTCGTGGGCTTGGTAGATGTCGTGGACGCGATCTTCACCTCGCGCCAGACCGGCGACGTGACCCGTCACTACCTGTTGTTCGACTATGCTGCGGTTTGGGTATCAGGAAACCCGGTAGCCGGGGACGACGCAGCCCATGCCGAGTGGATCAGTCCTGACAGGCTGGCCACCTTGCCGCTATGGGACGAAACCCGTCGCATCATCGATTCCGCGCGCCATCTAGTTCACAGCTCAAACGAAGCTTGACCGCCCCTACGTCACCCGCTTGATCTGCTGACCAAGCAAAAAAGTCGCGGAGGACACAATATGACATACGCCCCATTCAACTTGGCCGGAAAGGTCTGCGTCATCACTGGCGGCAATAAGGGCATTGGTCTCGGCATGGCCGAAGCGCTCGCTGCCTCCAATGCGGATGTCGTGATCTGGGGACGCAAGGAAGATGACAACGCTGCGGCCCTCAAGAAGCTCGAAGGTCTCGGAACTGGCAAAGCGTCTTCAAAGAAGGTCGACGTGGCCGAGGAAGACCAAATCGTGAAGGCCATGGCCGAAACCGAAGAAGAGTACGGTCGAATCGATACCTGTATCGCCAATGCCGGGATTGGGCGCGGCGCAGCAAATTTCCATGAAATGACTTTGGAGACGTGGCAGTACAATCAACGCATCAACTCGGAAGGCGCCTTCCTGACCTTGCGCGAGGCTGCCAAATCCATGGTCAAGCGTGCCAAGGCTGGCGATCCAGGAGGCTCGCTGATCGGCACAGCGTCGCTCGCTGCGCTGTCGGGTGCAGCGCGCAATCAGGCATATGGGCATACCAAGGGTGGCCTCATCGCCATGATGAACGCCATTGCCGTCGAATATGGCCGCTATCAGATCCGCGCAAATTCCATCCTGCCGGGCTGGATCGCGACTGACATGACGGACGGCGCGCAGGACAACGACGTTTTCAACAGCAAGGTCATTGCGCGCGTTCCAATCCGTCGTTGGGGCAAGCCGGAGGATTTCGGCGGAATTGCCGTCTATCTGGCGTCTGACGCTTCGAGCTTTCACTCGGGCGATACGCTGCTGGTAGACGGCGCGTACCAGAAATTCTGATCGGCCGCCTAGTCTCACAAAAAAGGGCTGCCCGAGGGCAGCCCTTTTCAATTCTGGTAGGACCAGACCGATTACTCGGTTGGCTCTTCTTCAAGTTCGTCCGCAGCGTCGTCGACAGCTTCTTCAGCGTCATCCATCGCTTCGTCCATTGCATCGCCTGCATCTTCCGCAGCCGCTTCAATGTTGTCGCCAGCTTCGCTGAGCGCGTCGCCTGCATCGTCAGCAGCTTCGTCCATTGCATCAGCAGCATCATCTGCAGCTTCTTCGATGGATTCAGCAGCCGTCGTATCTTCAGGAGCCGTTGTTTCTTCTGCAGCGCATGCAGCCAGTACAAGCGCAGCGGCACCGATAATCAGGAGTTGTTTCATGCTTTATTCCCCTACTTCAGGTCAAAGATGACCGGGCAGAGGTTTAACATCTGCCGACCACGACGCAAAGATGGTTTCAGCTGAAGGTCTGATGCAGCGCTTTTTGCGCGAACTGCGCCCAAAACAGCGAATTCGCGCTCGAACGACGCAGATTTGGGCCGATTCGGGCACTTCTTCATCACCTTCCCCCTAAATATCACCGTCTCCGATTCGCAAGCGAATGGTCTTTCAACCCGCCAATCGCGTTGAAACAGGGTCCGGTTCCGCTTTGCGCCCGAATCACGTGGATAGGTTTGGAGCCAATCAGCGCCCCATACCCTGCCAAGAACGGCGCTTGGTCAAACAGCCTTGCGTTGACGCAAGGACGGCAAATTACGGTCTTTTCAGAAGAGTTCATAAAGTCAGGGAGACGCCGTCATGGCCATAAAAACCGCACTCACAGAAATGTTGAATACCGAACACCCCATCATGCTCGCGGGCATGGGCGGTGTGTCCTACGCCGAAGTTTGTGCGGCCATGTGCAATGCGGGCGGATACGGCGTGCTCGGCATGGCGGGGACGACCCCGGACTTCATTGAAGGCCAGATGAAGCGCGTGCGCGAACTGACCGACCGGCCCTTCGGCGTGGACTTGCTGGCCGCCAGTCCGGAAAGCCTTGAAGAAAGCGTGGATGTCATCATCAATAATGGTGCCGACAGTTTCATAGCCGGTCTCGGCGTTCCGATGCCGATCATGGAGCGCCTGCAAAAGGCGAATGTGAAAGTCATGGTCGTTGGCGGCGCGGTGAAGCATGCCATCAAGGCCGAACAGGCTGGCTGTGATGCGGTCATCCTGCAAGGCGGCGAAGGCGGCGGGCATACCGGTCTGGTGGGGACGATGCCGTTGGTGGCACAAGCCGTGGAAGCCGTGAACATTCCGGTCATCGCGGCAGGCGGCATTTATGATGGCCGCGGCCTCGCGGCAGCGCTCGCTCTGGGAGCCTGCGGCGTCTGGATGGGTACGCGATTCATTGCCTCGACCGAGGCCCATGCCGCTCAGATGTACAAGGACACGGTCGTCGGCGCGGGCGATACTGATACAACACGCACGCGGTGCTATTCCGGTAAGCCGATGCGTTGCCGCACGAATGACTATATCAATGACTGGGAAACGCGCCCGCAGGACATTCAGCCCTTCCCGCACCAGGCCATCCACTCTACCCGGACAGGCGTAATTGGCGGCATCGGGGGGATTACGGACGAAGCCAAACTCGATGCGGACACCTCCTGCTTCGCCATGGGCCAGTCGGCTGGCGGCGTGAGAGAGGTCAAGCCCGTCGCGGAGATTGTGGCGGACATCATGCGCGATGCCGAATCAGCCATCGACCGGATGGCCAGCCTGCGGACCAAAGCGACCGCATAGAAATCATCACGCCGGAAACATATACAGCCGGGCCTACAGGCCCGGCTGAAATCGTTTTACTGCGCGGCGGCCGGTGTCAGCTTGATCAGGCGGCCACCTTCCTTGTCTTCCAGAACATAGAGCGCGCCGTCTGGTCCTTGCTCGACTTCGCGAATGCGTTTTCCCCATTCATAGCGCTCGGCTTCCCTGGCAACCGGCTCGGTTTGACCATCCTTGGGCGGTTGTCCGAGATTGTCAGTCGGCTCAGTCTCGAAGGAAACGCGGATCAACGCTTGCGAAGACAGCCCTCCGATGAATGCATTGCCCTGCCAATCGGCAAACATCTCTCCATCATAGAATACCAAACCGGCCGGGCTGATGGCTGGGACCCAAGCGATCGCCGGGTCCTCGAAAATCGGATTGCTTTCATGTGTCGGGATCGGCTTGCCGCTATAATGATCGCCCTCAGAAACTTCTGGATAACCGTAATTCTCGGACCGTACGATCAGGTTCAACTCGTCCCCGCCTTTCGGACCCATTTCAACCACCCAGAGGCGCTCTTGCCCGTCAAATGCAATGCCCAGCGGATTGCGATGACCAAGCGTCCATACCTGGTCCGCAACCGCGCCGTTTCCAAAGAAGGGGTTGTCCTCCGGAACAGACCCGTCCTGATTGACACGAACGACCTTGCCCAGATTCATGGCCATATTTTGCGCCGGAGTGAATTTCTGGCGCTCTCCTGAGGCGATGAAGAGATGACCATCCGGTGCGATGGCAAGACGATGGCCGTAATGGCCGTTGCCTTTCACTTTTGGCGTCTGGCGCCAAATCACGTCGCGCCCCTCCAATGTGCCGCCCGTGGCGGTTAGGGTCAGCGTTGCCCGCTCAACGGCTGCTCCGCTCAAACTCTCATCGGTCTCGTCGCGTTCAACGTAGGAAATGAAGACGGTGCCGTTCTCAGCGAAGTCCGGGTGGACGATGATGTCCCCCAGACCTCCCTGCCCCATTGCCGTGACCGAAGGGACGTTGGCGATTTCGCCCAGTTTCTTGCCCGCGGTATCCAGCAGCCAGAGATCACCATCCTTTTCTGAGACGAGTGCGCGGCCATCCGGCAGGAACGTCATCGCCCAGGCGCTGTCAAAGGTTTCGAGCGGGGTAGCGGTGAGCTGCGTGCCGCTTGTGCCAGTGACCGTCATGGCGTCGGGTGCAGTGGCCTCATGATGTTCAGCGGTCGCACAGCCCACAAGCATGATTGCGGCGCTGCCGCTCAGCAAGGAGCGCAGGATGAGTGATGACATGGGAATTCCTCCGGTGGCAGATGTCTGCCAACCGGAACGCCCAAAAGCGCAAGCAGTTCCACTGCTCAGTCAGCAAACGTCTCGCGCGGCACCACATGCTTGAGCGGCTCATTGGCCAGGTAGCGCTTGAGATTGTCCAGAAAGGTCTCGTCCGCGCGAATATAGGTCGCCTGGGTCATGGCGCTGTTGTGCGGTGTGATCGCGACTTTGGGATGGCGCCAGAGCGGGCTGTCGCTTGGCAAAGGCTCTTCAGCGGCGACGTCAACTGCGGCGAAGGCCGGGCGCCCCGCATCCAGCGCCGCGACGAGCGCTGCCTCATCCACCAATTGCCCACGGCCAAGATTCATCAGCAGCGCATCCGGGCGCATGGCTGCCAGGAATTCCGCGTCCACCATGCCAGCCGTTTCATCTGTCAACGGAACGCTGAGCAGGACCACGTCGGCTTGCTCGAGTTCGCTCTTCACCAGCGCCATCGGCACAATATGATCAGCACCCTCAGCCGGACCAGGCGAGCGCCGTGCGCCCGTCACATGACCGCCGAGTAGCTGGACCCGCTTGCCGACCGCCGACCCGATGGACCCAAACCCGACAATCAGCCAGCGCGACCCCATCATCTCGCGCATCTCAAGCCGGTTCCAGTCAGCCTCGGCCTGTTGTGCGCGATGCTCCGGACCCTTCTTGAAAAAGTCGAAAGACTGCCAGAGCGCCCATTCGGCCATGGCTTCGGACTGCGTGTGGTTGGTACAAAACGTGCGGGAAATCTTGCCAACGGAGATCAGTGCCGGATTGTCGAGCCCAGCCGCGGAGGACTGGAACCAATCTATCCCGCCAGTCTTGAGTACGGCGATCATGAAGTCGCGGGCATGATCCCCGAACCAGACATCCGTATTCCCGAAGACAATATCGGGCCGAATATCGTGAACCACGGTGCCGTCCCCGGCATGGGAGAACAAACCGTCCTCATCCATGACAATGAACTCAATCTCATGTTCAAGGCCCTTGAGCCTTTCACGAATGCGCGCAAAAGTCGTCGCATGAAGCAAACAGGTTTTCATATTCTCCTGCTTAGCGCGGTGATGTTCTGCGGCGCAAGCACAGCGCAATCGGGATTGCCGATTCGTGGACCGGATTATTTCCGCGATGCGACCGATCTCGCAGCCACGCTGGGCGCCGCCCACGCGATCCGCGTAAAGTGCAATGGCCGCGATGACCAGTATTGGCGGCGCTACATGTCCGACATGCTGAAGTACGAAGCGCCCAATCGAGGCGCGGTCCGCAGCTCACTGGTCGACGCCTTCAATGAGGCCTTCACAAGCGCCGGACGCATCTACCAGACCTGTGACAATCGCGCGGTCGAGGCTGAAGCTGATTTTGCCGTGAAGGGCCAGGAAATCGCCACGCGCATGGCCACCCATTACTTCCCTCAACCCCCAGAGCGCCAAGACTAGGTTTCGGTCGAGACCACGCTGACATCCTCAAGCAGGAACCGCGGTCCTGTGCCGAGCCCACGCGCACGATCCTCCGGATTGTAAAGCTGGCATTTTTTCAGGGACAGGCAGCCACAACCGATACAGCCGTCCAGCTTCCGGCGCGTCCGCTCCATCAGCGCGATCCGTTCATCCAGCATGTGCCGGAAGGCCGTACTGATCCGGGTCCAGTCCCGCTTGGTCGGCGTACGCCGCTCCGGCAATGACGACAGGAGCTGGCTGATCTCTTCGATGGTCAGGCCAATCTGCTGGGCGATCAGGATAAAGGACAGGCGACGAATGTCCGAGCGCAGGAAGACACGCTGGCCGCCAGAGGACCGTTCTGGGTGAACCAATCCCCGCCCTTCGTAGAAACGGATCGCCGAGACCGACAGGCCGGTCCGCGCAGCCACATCTCCGATCGCCAAGCCCTTCGGAACTGCCATGAAAAAATTTCCTATCTCACGCTTGACCTCAACTTAAGTTGAGGAATTACGACAGCTTTATCAGAGATTTGATGAAGACGAAATGGAGTTGAAAACAATGAGTATTGCAAAGTTCGAACATGTGAATGCGACCGTCAGTGATCCAAAGAAGACCGCGTCCATGCTGACCCGTTTGTTTGGCTGGAAAGTGCGCTGGGAAGGCCCGTCCAAATATGATGGCTATACGGTGCATGTCGGCACGGATGAGGATTACCTCGCACTGTATGCGCTGCCCCAGCAAGACCGGCCAGATGAGGAAAGCTATTACCGGACCGGCGCCGTCAATCATTTCGGCATCCTGGTGGATGATCTGGACGCGACCGAGCAGAAGATCCTCGCCGCCGGCTATCGCACCCATAGTCACCAGACCTATGACCCGGGCAGCCGGTTCTATTTCCACGACCATGACGACATCGAGTGGGAGGTGGTGAGCTATGCTTGATGGACTGATCCATTCCTATCTCGAAACCGTGGGCCGGGCATGGGAACCGCGCGACGCGTTTGTTCGGCCTCGCTGGGACTCGCTTCTGCCCCAAAGCGCGCTAAGCTCTCGTCAGATGAGAACAGGAGAGGCTGATGAGACCCATTCAGGCAATCGCCGCAACAGCGCTGGTTATCGGATTGTACGCGTGCGCCACACCGCCAGCGCAGGATGAGGCGCAAGCAGACGCCACCGCCAAGGTCACGCAGAAGAAAGTGGTCCGGATATCCATAGAAAAGGATGCCGAGGCGACTCCGCCGGGACCGGGCGACCGGATGATTACCGGGCGGGACCTTGGCACGCGCTCCTCTGTGGTGGCCCCGAATGGCGCGGCCGCCACAGCCCATCCCCTCGCCACGCAGACGGCGCTTGATGTGCTGAAAGCCGGCGGATCAGCCGTGGATGCGGCCATTGCCGCAAATGCGATGCTGGGTCTTGTTGAGCCGACCGGAAACGGCATTGGCGGCGACCTGTTCGCGATTGTCTGGGACCCAGAAACCGAGCAGCTCTACGGCTACAATGGCTCCGGGCGGTCACCGAAGGGCGCAACGCTGGCCGACATGCAGGCCAAGGCCGATGAATTCATGCAAGGCGAGGAGATCCCGCCCTTCGGCGCTGCGCCGGTGACCGTGCCCGGCACAGTGGATGGCTGGTACGCACTGCATGGCAAATTCGGCAAGCGGCCGATGAACATGAACCTCGAACCGGTCATCCAGTACGCCCGTAACGGCGCGCCCATCCCGGAAGTCATCGCCTATTATTGGGGCCGCAATGCCACGCGCCTGCAGGAAGCGGCTGACAGCGGCATGCTGGAAGAGTTCGACAATGCGACGGCGACCTATTTCTCGCCCGCCCCGAAAGAAGGCAGCCTGTTCCGCAATCCGGACCTTGCCGACACGCTGGAGCGGATAGCCTATAAAGGCCGCGACGAATTCTATTCCGGCGAAACCGCCCACATCATGGGCGACTATTTCGAGCGGATCGGCGGCTTTCTGACCTATGAGGATTTTGCTGCCCATACCGGCGAATGGGTCGAGCCAATCTGTGTGACCTATCGCGCGGACTACAAGATCTGCGAATTGCCGCCGAACACGCAGGGCATCGCGGCACTGCAGATGTTACAAATGCTGGAACGATTTGACCTGCGCGGGATGGGCTTCGGGTCGGCGGATTCGATCATGGCGCAGGTGGAGGCGAAGCGGCTGGCGTTTGTCAGCAGGGCTTTTGGCTACGCTGATCCCGACTTCGTGGAAGATGGCAGCGAAGCTGCCGAGCTATTCATTGATAAAAAGCTGTCGGATCGTTTGAGCACTCATATCAACTTGAATGAGGTTTTGCCCAATCCCGTCACTACGGTTGGAGAGGAAATGAATAGCTACGCCCAAGAAGGATTAGCTGATTTGAAATCAATGCTGAATTCGAAACCTGCCGACGCCAAACTCGAAGACGGCGACACGACCTATCTCACCGTCACCGACAAGGACGGCATGATGGTGTCCCTTATCCAGTCGAACTATCGCGGCATGGGCTCGGGCCTCGTCGCGGATGGGCTTGGCTTCATGTTCCAGGATCGCGGCCAGTTGTTCAGCCTCGACCCGGCCCATCCAAACGTCTTCGAGCCCGGCAAGCGGCCCTTCCATACGATCATCCCTGCTTTCGCCTTCAAGAAGGACATGCCGGGCTGCCAGGTGCGGGCCGTGCCAATCGAACAGGCCTGCCCGTTCGAACCCTGGCTGAGCTTCGGCCTGATGGGCGGCGGCATGCAGCCGCAGGGCCATGTGCAAGTCATCCTGAACCTCGTCGATTTCGACATGGGGCTTCAGGAGGCGGGCGATGCCGCGCGTTGGGAACATGTTGGCGGCTGCGAGCCGACGGATGATCTCAATGGCGATGCCTGTGAAACCGATATGGGCGTCGTGCATCTGGAGAGCGGCATCCCGCCTGAAACCCGCGCCGAACTGGAAGCGCGCGGCCATGCGGTGGAGTGCTGCCAGGCCAATGCGGGCGGCTATCAGGCGATCATGCGCGACTTCGAAACCGGCACCTGGATCGCCGCCACCGAAATGCGCAAGGATGGCAGCGCGGATGGGTACTAGCCGTCTCGCTCCTCTCCCACTAGGGAGAGGGGCATGACGACGAAATTTGCACCTGAAGCCCCCGCCAATTGTCCGCTATGCCCGCGCCTTGTGGCGTATCGGGAAGAGGTCGCCGTGAAAGAGCCGGACTGGTTCAATGGCGCCGTGCCGAGTTTCGGGCCGGAGGATGCCGAATTGCTGATCATCGGCCTTGCGCCGGGCGTCACCGGGGCGAACCGGACAGGCCGGCCATTCACCGGCGACTGGGCCGGGGACCTGCTCTACGCAACCATCGACAAGTTCGGCTATTCAACCGGCACCTATGATGCGCGGCCGGATGATGGATTGAAGCTGAAACGCGCCATGATCACCAATGCCGTGCGCTGTGTGCCTCCGCAGAACAAGCCGGTCGGCGCCGAGATCAATCAGTGCCGGCCCTTCCTGTCGGCGCGTATCGCGGCGCTGCCAAAGCTGAAGGCGATGATCTGCCTCGGCAAGATTTCCCATGATTCCACGGTGCGGACGCTGGGCCTGAAACTGAAGGATTACCCTTTCGGTCACGGCACGCATTACGATGTGGCGTTCGAAGGCCGCTCGCTCGCGCTGATCTCGTCCTATCATTGCAGCCGTTACAACACGAATACAGGCCGCCTGACGGCAGAGATGTTCGAGGATGTGTTCGCAATGGCGAAGGGTGTGACCGATCCGGCCTGAGGGAGTTGCCATCGCCGCACTTTCCGTTTATCGATAATATCGTTATTCGATAAAGGATCATCCGATGCCCAGATATGCCGCTCCGCTGCTTACATGCGTTTTCGCATTGGTTTTTCTCGGCACCGGTGTCGCCCATGCCGCAAAGCTCGAAGTTGACCCGGACGCGCCGCTCTGGATCAGGCTCGCCACGGACGCCCTGCTTTATGCCCATATTGGTGGCGGCGCGGTGGGGCTCGTATCCGGCGTCGCAGCGATTGCCGC
>MRWG01000474.1_pt1 | contig 46582 bp, 39 predicted proteins | sample 1013341 | NCBI WGS metagenome assembly MRWG01 (sample SAMN06117577, study PRJNA244670) | biofilm metagenome | biome: Water; feature: Cathode Biofilm; material: Biofilm; isolation source: microbial consortium enriched at the cathode of a solar microbial fuel cell | place: USA: District of Columbia ... | reverse complement strand
TTTCACCGATATCTGCGCGACGGCTTTCTTGCCGCCGCTGCCGAAAACGGCGTCGAATGGGAGCTGCCCGCCGAGATCAATCTCGACAGCAGTGCGGCCGATCTCTACGCGTGGCTGGGTTGGCGGCTTGAACAGCCCGCTCCGCCTGACGGTGTGGTGTGCGCGGGCGAGGTCTCGGCGCTCTCCATCATGGCGGCGCTGAGCGACCGGGGGCTGAAGGTGGGCGAGGACTTCGACCTCGTCGTAAAGCAGACCTCGCAGCTCTATGACGAGGTGCGTCCGCGCGTGGATGCCGTCTATGAGGACATTGCAGAGGCTGGCGAATTGCTGGGGCGGTTGCTCGTCCGGCGCATCGCCGGCGAGCCGGTCAGCGCTTTACAGCATTTGCAGGAGCCGATCCCGCGGTTTGCAGACCGCAGCCATGGCACGCGCGCGGCAGTGGGAGCGCGGCAAAGCGCCTGACGAAACTGAAAACGACTCAGGCTGGCTGTGGCGTCTGGCCGTCGAGCATGCCGCGCAGGGCGGCGACCGTTTCGGAAATTTCCTGATTGTTCACCACGTTGATGGAAAGCAGCTCCATCGCCCGGACGCCATGCACGACGAGAAGGGTGATGACGGCCAGCGCGGGGTCGCTTGCCGTGGCTCGCATCTGGTCCAGAATCTCACGCTCATAGGCCTGAACGGGTTTTAGAAAATCCGGGTTCTCGGCAAGGGCGGCCAGCAGGCCGGAGGGCGGCGGCTGGCACTTCTTGCGGTCATCGACAAAGAGATCGAGATAGGCATGGACGCCGCCATTGGCGCCGCCTTCGTGATGCTTCTGGCGCTCCTGAAAGCGCTCATATTCTTCGGAAACGAACTCTTCCACCATGGCTTCGAACAGCTTCGCCTTGCTGGAAAAATGATAGAGCAGGCCGCCCTTGGAAACGCCTGCCCGCGCTGCGACCGCGTCGAGCGACATGTTCCCGGCGCCGGCCTCACGGACAATCTCCGCCGCCGCCGCCAGGATCTTTTCCCGCGCCCCTGAGCCTGTTCTGGCCACAACAATTATCCTGTGTCTTGACAATACCGTCCAGACGGTACAGTAAATGCGCCGCAGTTTGCAAGCCAGGATCGTGACCATCCCCACTTGTGGGTGAACAGCAACGTCGCTATCTCCGCCATTCTTATGTAAGCGAACCATTATTTTTCAGATACGCCTTCGGGGGCCGACGACATGATCAAGCGTCTTCTCATTGCCATTGTCCTGCTTGCGGTTCTCGCAGGCGGAATAGTCGGCTTCAACATGTTCCGAGATCAGGCGATCGAGCAGTTCTTCGCGAACATGCCCGTTCCCACCGTGACGGTTTCCACCGTCGAAGCGGAAGAGGCGAGATGGACGCCCAGCATTGAAGCCATTGGCACGGTTAATGCCAATCAGGGTGTCGACCTGACCGTGGAGACCACGGGCATCGTCACCGACATTCTCTTCGAGGCAAACCAGCAGGTGGAGAAGGACCAGATCCTTCTGCAGCTCGAGGATAATGTGCAGCAGGCCGACTTAAGCGCCTCGCGCACGCAGGCCGCCCTCGACAAGCAGGCGCTCGACCGCGCCCGCGAACTGCGCAGCCGTGGTGTCAGCTCCGGCGCTTCGCTGGACAATGCCGAAGCCGCCGCCCAGGCATCCGCCGCACAGGTGGAGAAGGCAGAAGCCGTGGTGCAGCAGCGCCAGCTTCGCGCGCCTTTCAGCGGCACGATCGGCATCCCGCGCGTTGATCGCGGTCAGTATCTTTCGCCGGGCACGATTGTCGCCACGCTGCAGGACACCGAGACCATGCGCGCCGACTTCACCGTTCCCGAGCAGCGCCTTGGCCTTCTGAAGATCGGTCAGCCGGTTCGCCTGTGGCTGAACTCCGGCAATGACGTGTTTGAAGGCACGATCACCGGTATCGATCCCAAGGTTGACCCGTCGAGCCGCCTCGTTTCGGTGCGCGCCCGCATCGACAACACCGCTGGCAAGCTCACCCCCGGCCAGTTCGTTCAGGTTGGCGTGATCCTGCCGGAAGAAGACGGCGTCATTTCGCTGCCGCAGACGGCCGTCGTCACCAGCCTCTACGGCGATTACGTGTACGCGGTTCGCAAGCCGAAGGACGCCGGGGAAGGCGACGAAGAGAAACTGGAGACCCGCCAGGTCTTCGTCAAGGTTGGCCGTCGCTCCGGCGACCGTATCGAGATCAGCTCCGGCGTCGAGCCGGGCGACATCATCGTGACCGCAGGCCAGAACCGTCTCTCCAACGGAACGCCGGTGAAGATCGACAACCAGATCAACCCTGGCGCCCCTGGCACTCAGAACGCCCCGGGCGCTCAGAACGCCGCGACCGAAGACACCAACGCCGAAGACAGCAAGGCTGAAGAGGCAGCGGACAAATGAGTTTTTCTGACATCTTCATACGCCGACCGGTCCTTTCGACCGTTCTCGGCCTCATGATCCTGCTGCTTGGCTTCCAGGGCCTGTTCAATCTCCAGGTGCGTCAGTACCCGGAGGTTGAGGAGACGGTTATCACCGTCACCACGATTTATCCCGGCGCGAGCGCCGATCTGATTCAGGGCTTCATCACGGCCCCGATCGCGCGTGCGGTCGCGACGACCGAGAATGTTGACTATGTCACCTCTCAGAGCCGTCCGTCCGCCAGCACGATCAGCGTGAAGATGCGCCTCGGATCGGATCCGGACGTCGCGCTGACCGAGGTCATGTCCAAGGTGCAGGAGGTGCGCAGCGATCTGCCGCCGGACGCCAAGGACCCGACCATCGTCAAGGGAACGGGCATGCAGTTCGCCACCATGTATCTGGCGATGCAGAACCCGAACATGACGAGCGAGCAGCTCACCGAATATATTGAACGCGTCATCCGTCCGCGCATGTCCACGATCCCCGGCGTCGCCGAGGTTCAGGTCATGGGTGCGGCGGAATACTCGATGCGCGTGTGGATCGATCCCGTGCGCCTTGCGGCGCGCAAGCTGACGGCGGCTGAAGTGCTGGCCGGCATTCGGGCATCGAACTTCCTTGCCGCTCCCGGCAAGACGGAGAATGACTACGTCTCCTACGCCATCCAGATGGAATCCACGCTTCAGACGCCGGAAGCCTTTGGCGCGATGCCGCTCAAGGCCGTCGGTGACGAGGTGGTTCGCCTGCGTGATGTCGCGGATGTGGAGCTGGCAGCCGAAAGCACCGACACGCGCGTGAACTTCAACGGGCAGCCGGGCACCTTTATCGGCGTCTTCCCGTCGCCGAGCGCAAACCCGCTCGACGTGTCGGCAGCGGTGCTCACCGAACTGCCGTCCATTCAGGACAGCCTGCCCGAGGGCATGACCATTGAAGTCCTCTATGATGCGACCGATTCCATCAGCGCGTCCATCGAGGAAGTGTTCAAGACGATCATGGAAGCGGTGCTGATCGTTATCGTCATCGTTCTTCTGTTCCTCGGCTCGTTCCGCTCCGTTCTCATGCCGATCATCACGATCCCGCTTTCGCTGATCGGCGTGTGTTTCGTGCTGTTCGCGCTCGGTTACTCGATCAACCTTCTGTCGCTGCTGGCCATGGTTCTGGCCATCGGTCTTGTGGTGGATGACGCCATCGTCGTGGTGGAGAACATCCACCGTCACATCGAGGAGGGGCTTTCGCCCCGCCGCGCCGCCTTTGTCGGCATGAAGGAGATCACCGGCCCGGTCATCGCCATGACCATCACGCTGGCAGCCGTGTTCGCACCGCTCACCTTCATCGGCGGCCTGACCGGCTCGCTGTTCCGCGAATTCGCCATGACGCTGGCGGGTGCGGTGGTGATCTCGGGCATCGTCGCGCTGACGATCACGCCGATGATGTCGGCGCGCATTCTGAAGCGCGGCAACCACAGCCGCTTCCAGAAGATCGTCGACAGCACGTTTGACCGGCTGGCGAACTTCTATGAGAGGATCGTCAAGGGGTCGCTCAACTATCGCCCGATCACCGTTCTGGTGGTGCTGGTTCTCGTCGGGCTCAGCGGGTTCATGTTCATGAACACGTCCAGCGAACTTGCGCCGGAAGAAGATGAAGGCGCTCTGTTCTCGCTGGTCACCGCGCCTCCTTACGCGACGAGCGATTACACCACGCTCTATACCGATCAGATGCGTGAGCTGACCAAGGATCTGCCCGAACTCAAGGCCAACTTCTCGATTGTCGGCATTGGCGGACAGACCAATTCGGGCATCGCGCTCTGGGCGTTCAAGGACTGGGCCGACCGTGAACGGTCGCAGAAGGAAATCCAGCAGGATATCCAGCAGCGGCTTTCCGGCATCGCCGGCGTTCAGGCTCTGGTCTTCGCACCGCCTTCGCTTCCCGGCGCGGGTGGTGGCCTGCCGATCTCGCTCGTCATCCAGTCGACCGACGACTCGTCCCGCGTCTACGAAGTTGCCGAGAAGATCAAGGCGGAAGCCGAGGCTTCGGGCCGCTTCATCGTCGTGCAGAACTCGCTCGCCTACGATGCGCAGCAGGTTGTCGTGACGGTGGACCGTGATCGCGCGGCCGCGCTCAACCTTCCGGTGAGCGACATCGGCAGCACGCTCAGCCTGCTTGTCGGCAGCGGATCGGTCGCGCAGTTCGACCGCGATTCCAACAGCTACGACATCATCATGCAGGTGCCGCAGGAATACCGGAACAACCCCGAGCGTCTGGGCGACTTCTTCGTGCGCAGCGCAACGGGCGAAATGGTTCCGCTCTCGGCGGTGATCACCGTGTCGACCGATGTGGCGGCTGCGGCCATCGAGCAGTTCAACCAGCTCAACTCCGCGACGATTTCGGCGCTTCCGGTGCCGGGCGTTTCGACAGGTGACGGACTGGCCGTGATCGAAGACATTGCCCGGAGCACCATTCCGGACGGCTTCTTCATCGAGTATTCCGGCCAGTCGCGGCTGGAGGTGGAGCAGGGCAACACGATCGTGATCGCCTTCTCGCTCGCCATCGTGGTGATCTATCTGGTGCTTGCGGCGCAGTTTGAGAGCTTCCGCGATCCGCTCATCATCCTGATGACCGTACCGCTGTCGATCTTCGGCGCGCTCCTGCCGCTCAACCTCGGCCTTTCGACGTTGAACATCTACACGCAGGTGGGCCTGATCACGCTGATCGGCCTCATCACCAAGCACGGCATTCTGATGGTGGAGTTCGCCAACCAGCAGCGTGAAGAGCATGGCATGTCGCGCCATGAGGCGATCATCGCCTCGGCCAAGGTGCGTCTGCGCCCGATCCTGATGACCACCGCCGCCATGGCGCTGGGCGTCGTGCCGCTCATCCTCGCGGATGGTGCGGGTGCCGCGGCGCGTTACTCGATGGGTCTGGTCATCTTCACCGGCCTGATCATCGGCACCATGTTCACGCTGTTCGTGGTTCCGATGTTCTACACCTACATTTCGAAGGCGCAGCTGGTTCAGGAAGAAGACGATCATCCAGACCAGCAAATACAGCCCGCTCCGGCGGGCCACTAGAACGCCATTCCAAACAAAAAGATTGCCCCGCTTCGGCGGGGCTTTTCTTTGGTTGCATCAGAAGACTCATTTTTTGTTTTTCTCGGCAATCCGAATTGATTGGGCGGGTGCGGCGTCTTCTTTCTTCTCGCCACATTCTTCATGAGGGTGGCAGCCGGGATGAACCCGGGGTCGGGCCATGCATGGTCCCTCGTGGAGGGACACCCGAAAGGAAGGAGTTCCAGTATGATTCTTCGCACCAGGCTGCGCACTGCCGCCACCGCAATTGCCTTTACCGCCAGTGCGGCCGTGTTCTCACCGGCCATGGCGCAGGATGCGGTTCCGTCACCTTCGCCGGCTCCGCAGGCGCAGACGCAGTCGTTCGACGATCAGAAGCTGCAGGCCTTCACGGTCGCGTTTCTCGCCGTCAGCGACGTGAAGGAGCAATACACCAAGCGTTTCCAGGGCGCGTCTTCCGACAATGACAAGCAGCAGGTTCAGGCGGAAGCCACACAGCAGATGGAGCAGGCCGTGGAGAAGACCGACGGCATCTCGGTCGATGAGTACAACCAGATCATCCAGTCCGCACAGACGGATGAGGCGCTGGCCCAGAAGCTGAACGGAATGATCGGCGAGACGGCCAAGGCCCGCAACTGATTGCATTCCATGAAAGGAGAGGGCGCTTTCAGGCGCCCTTTTCTATTTCATGGAACAAGGCGACGACTTCGTCGCGGGCGACCGCGATGTGATACCGAAGGGCCTCGCGCAGCTCTTCTCCGTCGCGCTTCTTGAGCGCTTCCATGATTGGCTCATGCGTTTCAGCCATGCGCTGCGGATCGTCATAGAGCTTGCCGATCAGCGTGATGCCGGCGCGCATTTCCATCGCCAGTTCGTCATAGACTTTCAAAAGGCGCGCATTGCCGCCGGCCTTGCAGAGCATGCGGTGAAAGGTGAAATCCTCGAACATCTGCGTTTCGAGGGAGGCCTGGCTCCCCTTCTGGTTCTGGTAGAGCAGGCTGAGCTGCGCTTCCAGACCGGCGATATCGGCTTCGGTGGCGCGTTCCACGGCGAGACAGCCCGCATGAAGCTCCAGACCGATTCTCAACTCATAGATGTCGCGCATCTCGGTGGCGTTGAAGGTGCGGACGAAGAAGCCGCGCCTCGGAGAGAAGGTGACGAGCCCCTGGCTTTCCAGTAGCCGGGCGGCTTCACGCACCGGCGCGCGGCTGGTGCCAAACTCCCGCGATAACTGCAATTCGGTCAGGCGTTCGCCCGGCTTCAACTGGCCGGCGACAATCGCCGCAGTGATCTGCCGGGCGATCTGTGTCACCAGATCTGTCGTTGAAACTTCCGAGAACAAGCTCACGCATACCGTCCGTGCATCTGGTTAGGCCACCCTGCCAATTGCCACCAGGGCGGGTAGCCCCGGCTGGGAGTATGGCACCATCAATGACGATTGTCGACAATTGACACTTACCCCTGCCTGTGTTTGCCTAGACGCTTCTTGCGCGGCTCTGAGGGGAGCCCGTTGGCAAGACAAGGCGCCGGCAGGGCCAAAGCCCGCAGGCGCACAGAAAGCAGGGAGAACTGGATGAGCGCACAGCCGCAGCTTGTCGCCGATACCGACATTCAACAGCCGCAAGAGCGAATCGAGCTGGCCGCCGCCTATCGGCTGGTCGCGCACTACAATCTTGACGACAGCATTTTCACGCACATTTCGGCGCGCGCGCCGGAAAATGAAGGCGAGCACGCCTTTCTGATCAATCCGTTTGGCCTGCGCTTTGACGAGGTGACGGCTTCCAATCTCGTTACCGTCGACATCAATGGCGACATTCTGCGCGACAGCTATGGCGCGGGCATCAACAAGGCCGGCTTCACCATTCACAGCGCCGTTCACGCCGCGCGCCCCGACGTGCACTGCGTTCTGCACACGCACACGGTCGCGGGCGTTGCGATCTCCTCCATGGAAGAGGGCATCCTGCCGCTGAACCAGTGGTCGCTGCAGTTCCACAACCGCATCGCCTTCCACGACTATGAGGGCATTGCGCTGGATCTGGACGAGCGCGAACGGCTCGTTGCCGATCTCGGTGACCGCAATGCGATGATCCTGCGCAATCACGGTTTGCTCACCTGCGGCCGCACGGTGGGCGAGGCGTTTGCGCTGATGTTCAACATGGAGCGCGCCTGCCGCGCCCAGCTTGCGATCATGTCTTCCGGCGGCAAGCCGGTGCGGGTGAATGAGGAACTCGCCGAAAAGACCGCCCGTCAATACGAAGGGTGGGACAAGCACCACGCCGGCAACAAGCCGGACCCGCAATGGGAGGCGTTCCAGCGCCTTGCCATCAAGCACTATCCCGACCTCGTTACCTGAGGCCAATCCATTTTCCGGTGCGGGCAAAGGAGAACGCCCGGCGCCAGTCAGCAAGAAGGGGAACAATAGCCATGCTGAAACGACTGACCCTACTCGCCGCCGCCTTCATGGTTACAACCGCGCTGCACGCCGAGCCCGTCACGGGTGGGCGCGCCAATGTGGTGATCCAGCCCGAACCGCCGAGCCTGATGCTGGGCCTCGTGCAGAACGGCCCGACCCAGATGGTCGCCGGCCAGATCTATGAAGGCCTTCTGCGCTATGACGAAAAGCTGCAGCCCATGCCGCAGCTCGCCAAGTCCTGGGAAGTTTCCGAGGACGGCCTGACCTACACGTTCAACCTGCATGACAACGTCAAATGGCATGACGGTGAACCTTTCACCTCTGCTGACGTCGTGTTCTCCGCCGATGTGTTCCTGCGTGAAACCCATGCGCGCCTGCGCACCTCGCTGGAGCATGTGGAATCCATCACCGCGCCCGACGACACCACTGTCGTCTTCAAGCTGAAGCAGCCTTTCGGTCCGTTCCTCGGCATTTTCGAGGCCGGCACCATGCCGATGGTTCCCAAGCACATCTATGAAGGCACGGAGTACAAGAGCAACCCGGCCAACAACACGCCGATCGGCACCGGTCCGTTCAAGTTCGCGGAATGGGAGAAGGGTTCGCACATCCTGCTCACCAAGTTCGAGGACTATTATGAGGACGGCAAGCCGTATCTCGACGAGATCTACTGGCATGTGATCCCGGATGCAGCCTCGCGCGCCGTTGCCTACGAAACCGGCGTGGTCGACATCCTGCCCGGCGGCTCGGTCGAGAATTTCGACGTGCAGCGCATCGCCGACATGGAGAACACCTGCATCACCGACAAGGGCTGGGAGTATTTCGGTCCGCTGTCGTGGATGTGGCTGAACAACCGCGAAGGCCCGACCGCAGACAAGCGCTTCCGCCAGGCCGTCATGTACGCCATGGACCGCAACTTTGCGCGTGATGCGCTCTGGAACGGTCTCGGCAAGGTCTCGACCGGTCCGGTCTCCTCGTCCACGCGCTTCTACACCGATGACGTGAACCAGTACGACTACGATCCGGAGAAGGCCAAGGCCCTGCTCGAAGAGATGGGTTATGACGGCGAGACCGTGCGTCTTCTGCCGCTGCCTTATGGCGAGACCTGGCAGCGCTGGGCCGAAGCCGTGAAGCAGAACCTCGGCGAGGTCGGCATCGATGTCGAGATCGTCTCCACCGATGTGGCCGGCTGGAACCAGAAGCTGGCCGAGTGGGACTACGACATGGCCTTCACCTATCTCTACCAGTACGGTGATCCGGCACTTGGCGTCGCCCGCAGCTACATTTCCACGAACATCGCGAAGGGTTCGCAGTGGAACAATGTCGAGGGCTACGAAAACACGGAGGTCGACGATCTCTTCGCCAAGGCTGCGGTGGCCGTGACAGCCGAAGAGCGCCAGAAGCTCTACGACGAGGTTCAGCAGAAGCTGGTGGACGATGTGCCGGTGGCCTGGCTCCTCGAGCTCGGTTTCCCGACCATCTATCGCTGTAACGTGAAGGATCTCGTCACCACCGCCATTGGCGTGAATGACGGCTTCAAGGACACCTATATCGAAAAATAGGCCGTCACCCTGATCCGGATGCGCGGGCCAGACCGTCCGCGCATCCCTGCCTTGATTCTGATCCTGCAGGGGCTCGATGCTACGCTTCATACTCATGCGCCTGGGCAAGGCGGCGATCATCCTGATCGCCATCCTGACGCTCAATTTCTTCCTGATCCACGCTGCCCCCGGCGATCCGGCCGCCGTCATGGCGGGCGAAGCGGGTGCTGCCGACGCCAAGTTCATCGCCCAGCTGCGTGAACAGTTCGGCCTCGACAAGCCACTGCTTACCCAGCTCGGGATTTACCTGAAGGGCGTGCTGCAGTTCGATCTCGGCTATTCCTACCGGCAGCAGATGCCCGTCGCGGACCTGATCCTCGACCGTCTGCCCGCCACACTGCTTCTGACGATGACGGCCTTCGTCATCTCGCTGGTGCTCGGCACCGCAGCCGGCGTTCTCGCCTCGGCGCGTGTCGGCAAATGGTCGGACACGGCCATCTCCACGCTGGCGCTGCTCTTCTACGCGACCCCGCTCTACTGGGCCGCGCTGATGGCGGTGCTTCTGTTCTCCGTCTATTTCAACTGGCTTCCGGGCTTCGGCTACGAAACGGTCGGCGCGAACTACACCGGCTTCCGTCGTGCGCTCGACATCGGCCAGCACCTCATCCTGCCGGCCACCACGCTCGGCCTGTTCTTCATGGCGGTCTATATGCGCATGACGCGCGCCTCCATGCTGGAGGTCAGCCAGCTCGACTTCGTGAAGACGGCGCGCGCCAAGGGCCTGAAATCCGGCATCATCCAGCGTCGACACATCTTCCGCAACGCCATGCTTCCGGTGGTGACGCTCGCGGGCCTTCAGGCCGGCCAGCTGGTTGGCGGCGCGGTTCTGACCGAAACCGTTTTCGCGTGGCCGGGCATCGGACGCCTGATGTTTGAGGCGCTCGCCCAGCGCGACTACAATCTGCTTCTTGGCGTGTTCTTCGTGTCCGCCGCCATGGTGCTCGTGTTCAACCTCATCACCGACATTCTCTATCGGTTCGTTGACCCAAGAATCCGGGTGGCATGATGGCTGATTTCTGGAAACGTTTCTCACGCAATCGCGGCGCCGTGATCGGCCTTGCGATCCTCGCCATCGTCGTTCTCGTGGCGATCCTTGCGCCGCTTCTGTTCCCGCAGTCGCCCTGGCGCATGGTGCAGCGACCCTTCCTGCCGCCTTTCGCCATGGACCAGTATCCGCTGGGCACCGATGCGCTCGGCCGCAACGTCATTTCGGGCCTTGCCTATGGCGCACAGGTTTCGCTTCTGGTCGGCCTCGTCTCGACGGTGGCGGCTCTTCTGATCGGCATTCCCATCGGGGCGCTCGCCGGCTATTTCGGTGGCTGGGCAGATGATGCGCTGATGCGCTTCACCGAGTTCTTCCAGACCGTGCCGAGCTTCGCTCTGGCCATCGTTCTGGTCGCCATTTTCGAACCGTCGATCCAGTCGATCATCGCCGCCATCGCCATTGTGAGCTGGCCGCCGGTCGCCCGTCTTGTGCGCGGCGAGGTGCTGTCGCTGCGCTCACGCGAATATGTGGAAGCGGCGATCCTTTCCGGCCAGACGAGCCTGACGATCATTCTCAGGCAGGTTCTGCCCAACACGATCTCGCCCATCATCGTGCTTGCATCGCTGATGGTAGCAACCGCGATCCTGCTGGAATCCTCGCTGTCCTTCCTCGGGCTCGGTGATCCGAACCTGATGTCCTGGGGCTACATGATCGGCGCTGCGCGCACGGTCATCCGCCAGGCCTGGTGGCTCTCCTTCTTCCCCGGCGTCGCCATCCTGCTCACCGTTCTGGCGCTCAACCTGATCGGTGAGGGCCTGAATGACGCGCTCAATCCCCGCCTTGCGCGGCGTGGCAAATAGGAGGGCGCGATGAAAGACCCAGTGCTCAGCATCAAGAACCTCAAGATCGCGCTGCCGGAAGGCGCCGACCGCGACTTCGCCGTCGATGATGTGACCTATGATCTGTTTCCCGGCGAAATCCTCTGCATTGTCGGTGAATCGGGTTCCGGCAAATCCATGTCGGCCAATGCCGCGATGGGCCTGCTGCCCGATCTGGTGCGCCCGGTCGGCGGCGAGATCATCTTCGACGGCACGGATGTTCTGAAACTCTCCGAAGCCGAGATGATGGATTTGCGCGGCAAGAAGATCGCCATGATCTTTCAGGAGCCCATGTCGGCCCTCAACCCGCTGATGCGGGTGGAAGATCAGATCGCGGAAGTGTTCGAGGCGCATGGTCTGCTTACGCCGAAGGAACGCGCTGCCCGCGCCATCGAACTTCTGACGGAAGTGGGCATTCCCGATCCGCAGAAGGCCGCGCGCGCCTATCCGTTCCAGCTTTCGGGCGGCCAGCGCCAGCGCGTCATGATCGCCATGGCGCTTGCGCTCGAACCGCGCATCCTGATCGCCGACGAGCCGACCACTGCCCTCGACGTGACGACGCAGGCGCAGATCCTTGAGCTGATCCGCAATCTGCAGGAAAAGCACGGCATGGCGGTGATGTTCATCACCCATGATTTTGGCGTGGTGGCCGAAATCGCCGACCGCGTGGCCGTGATGCAGTATGGCAAGATCGTCGAGGCGGGAACCGCTGACGCGGTGCTGGACAATCCGCAGCACGAATATACGCAGAAGCTGATCGCTGCGATCCCGAAACTTGCGGCCGAAGAGACCGAAGCACCCGTGGGCAAGACGCCGATCCTTGAGGTGGAGGGGCTCAACAAGACCTATGTGACCGGTGGCGGCCTGTTCTTCTCCAAGCCGCGCGTCGTGCATGCGGTCAACGATGTGAACCTCACGCTCTGCGAAGGTGAAACGCTCGGCATCGTGGGCGAATCCGGTTCTGGCAAGTCCAGTGTAGGGCGCTGTCTGGTGCGACTGATGCAGCCGGATTCCGGCACGGTGAAGCTTGCCGGTCATGACATGGCGCAGCTTTCCGGCGATGCGCTGCGCGAGGCGCGCAAGTCGATCCAGATGATTTTCCAGGACCCCTACGCCTCGCTGAACCCGCGCTCCAAGGTGGGGCGCATCATCGCCGAGGGGCCGATGGCGCACGGGGTTTCCAAACAGGAAGCCTATGCCCGCGCGGTCAAGCTTCTGGAACTGGTGGATCTCGATGCGCTTGCCATCGACCGCTATCCGCACGAGTTTTCAGGCGGCCAGCGCCAGCGCATCGGCATCGCCCGCGCGCTGGCACTGGAGCCGCGCGTCATCATCGCCGACGAAGCGGTTTCCGCGCTGGACGTGTCGATCCAGGCGCAGGTGCTCGATCTTCTGGCCGATCTGAAGGAGCGGCTGAACCTGGCCCTGATCTTCATCACCCACGATCTGCGGGTCGCCGCACAGATCTGCGACCGCATCGCGGTGATGCAAAAGGGCAAGGTGGTGGAGATGGGACCGGCGCACGCCATCTTCAACAATCCGCAGAGCGACTACACCCGGACCCTGATCGAGGCCATTCCCGGCCGCGAGAAGGAGCTGGCGGCAGCGGGGTAGGCCCGGTGACGACAGGAGCTCACTTCAGCGTGGTGCGTGCCCATTCCCTCGCCCTTCGACAGGCTCAGGATGAGGGAAGGGGCATGGATAGGCTGGTGTCTATGACAGGGGATTGCACAACGCTTGCGTTTCCAACACCAGCCCTGAGCCGGTTCTCACCAACACCAACACCAACACCAGCGCTCAGCCAGCTATCACCGCCACCAGCCCTCATCCTGAGCCTGTCGAAGGGCGAGGGCGGGATGACGCGCATAGGCCGAGGTTCTGCTGCTGCACGACCTGTAACGGTGGGAGAAGCAGCGCGCACCATCTCCCAGCATCCTCAATACTAATCTGCAGGAACCACCAACGTGGACGAACAACTGGCACAGAAGATCCTCGCCGCAGTCGAGGAAGGTTTTGAAGAGCAGATCGGCTTTACGGAAGACCTGATCCGTTTCCCCTCGCTGCGCGGCAAGGAAAAGCCCGCTCAGGAATTCGTGCACAAAGCGCTCGAAGCGCGCGGCTACGCGGTTGAGACCTTTCATATCGATGAAGACAAGATCAAGGATCATCCCGGTTTCTCGCCCGTGGCCGTCGATTATTCCGATGCGGTCAATGTGATCGCCACGCATGCGCCGCGCGTCGAGAAGGGCCGTTCGCTGATCCTCAACGGCCATATGGACGTTGTGCCGGAAGGTCCGCACGACATGTGGGAGGTTTCGCCGCCCTATGAGCCGAAGCGCGTGGGCGACTGGCTCTATGGGCGCGGCGGCGGCGACATGAAGGCCGGCATCGTGGCGAACATTTTTGCGCTCGACGCACTGCGTCGCATCGGCCTGCAGCCGGCGGCGAAAGTGCATGTGCAGAGCGTCGTTGAGGAGGAGTGCACCGGCAATGGCGCGCTCGCCTGTCTGGTGGAAGGTTATACGGCGGACGCCGCCATCATTCCCGAGCCGGAAGACGAAATGCTGGTGCGCGCCAACACCGGCGTGTTGTGGTTCGAGGTGAATGTGTCGGGCCATCCGGTGCATGTGCGCGAGGCCGGCACGGGCGCGAATGCCATCGAAGCGAGCTACCGCGTCATCGAGAGCCTGAAACGCCTGACCGAGGAATGGAACGCCGAAAAGGTGAACTATCCCTATTTCGAGGAACTCGATCACCCGATCAACTTCAATGTCGGCAAGATCGAGGGCGGCGACTGGGCGTCCACCGTTGCCGCATGGTGCAGGATTTCCTGCCGCATCGCCATCTATCCCGGCGACGACCCGAAGGACCGGGCAGCGCAGATCGAGGCGCATCTGGCGCGTGAGCTGGCCGATGATCCGTTTCTGGGCAACCGCCCGCCGGAGGTGATCTGGAACGGGTTCTTCGCGCGCGGCTACGTTCTGGAAGAAGGAACCGAGGCCGAGCAGGCGCTGGCCGAAGCCCATCGCAAGGCCACATCGAGCGAACTGAAAAGCTTCGTCACGCCAGGCTATCTCGATGCGCGGGTCTTCGTGATCTATGCCGGCATGCCGTGCCTCGTCTATGGCCCGATCACGGAGAACATTCACGGTTTCGACGAGCGCGTCAGCCTGTCGTCCATCAAGCGCGTGACGGGTGCGATTGCGCTCTTCATCGCCGACTGGTGCGGGGTCGAACCGATCGAGGAAGAGGCCGGCAATGGCTGAGCAGGACGTGATCGAGGGCGTCTTTCTCAGTGCCGCATACGATCTTCGGGAGATTTTCGCCGAGGCGCTGGCACCCCATGCAGACAAGATCCGGCTGCGCCATCCCCATGAGATCGATGATCCCGAAACGATCCGGTTCGCGCTGTGCTGGCGTCCTGCGGACGACGCCTTCCTGCCCTATCCAAATCTGCGGCTGGCAAGTTCCATCGCCGCCGGTGTCGACAGCATCATCAGCTGCCCGAGCCTGCCAGCCGATGCGCTGGTGACGCGTGTGCGCGACGAGGATCAGGGCGATGTCATGGCCGGTTTCGCGGCGTGGCACGTGATCTGGCATCACCGCAACATGCGCCATCACATTGTGCATGAGGCGAAGCATGAATGGGCGCGGCTGATTTCGGCAAGGATGAAGCCGCCACGCGAAACGCCCGTCGGCATTCTGGGTTTCGGCCTGATGGGCCGCGCCATCGCGCGCGCGGTGACAGCGATGGGTTTTCCCGTAGTCGCGGCCGTGCGCAACGCACCACGCGACGCCATGCCGGGTGTGCGTTTCGAAAGCGGGGAGGGGGCTGCCGAGCGGGTTGCCGAGCAGGCCGCCATCCTCATCAACGTGCTGCCTTTGACCGCGCAGACGCGCGGCCTTCTCGATCTCGATTTCTTCAACCGCATGCCCGTGGGCGCGGCGCTGATCCAGCTTGGGCGCGGGGAACATCTGATCGAGGCCGATCTTCTGAAGGCGCTCGACAGCGGACGCCTTTCCTCCGCCTCGCTCGACGTCTTCGACATCGAGCCGCTGCCGGCGGAGCATCCCTTCTGGGCGGATGAGCGCATTCTCGTCACGCCCCATCAGGCAAGCGACTGCTCGCCCCGGCGCATGGCGGAACAACTCGCCGGCGCAGCCAGGGACGTGGTGGCAGGACGGATACCGGAAACGGTGGTCGACAGAGCCAACGGATATTGAAGGATGACAATGAAAGCCATTTTCGACGAACGTCAGCTGTTACATACGCCCGCCCGCTATTTCCGGCGCGGGGCCTACATGCCGCATCCCGAGCAGGCCGAACGCGCCATCCTCATCCGCGACATGCTCAGGCGCAACGCCTTCCCAATCGAGACCCCGCGCGATTTCGGCGAGGACCCGATCAAGGCCGTGCACGATCCCGATTACGTGGATTTCTGGAAGGACGCCTATGAGCGCTGGCGCGCCGAAGCGCCGGATCAGGAGCCGATCCCGAACTGTCATCCCGGCCCGCGCCGGGGGCGTCCGTCATCCTCCGTTTTCGGTCAGCTCGGCTGGTGGGCGACCGACACGTCGGTGCCATTGACGGAAGGCACGTGGAACGCGGTCTACTGGTCGGCGCAGACGGCGCTTGAAACCGCCGAACGGGTGAAGGAAGGCGCGCGCATGGTCTATGGCCTGTGCCGCCCGCCGGGACACCACGCGCTTTCCAACGCCTCGAACGGCTTTTGCCTGTTCAACAATGCGGCCATTGCCGCGCAGAGCCTGCGCTCGCATTTCGGCAAGGTGGCGGTGCTCGACATCGATACCCACACCGGCAATGGCACGCTCGACATCTTCTATGATCGCGGTGACGTTTTCGTCTGTTCGCTGCACACGGACCCGGATCTCTATCCGACCTATTATCTGGGTTATGAGGATGAGCGTGGCGAGGGCGAAGGCGAGGGCGCGACGCTCAATCTTTGCCTGAAACCCGGCTCCGACACCGAGACGATCCTGACGCGCTTCCGCGAAGGGCTCGCGGCGCTCAGGGATTTCGGCACGGAAGCGCTGGTGGTTTCGCTCGGCCTCGACATGGCGGAAGACGATCCACTGTCGGAGGTGAAACTGACAGGCGAAGGGTTCGCCACCATGGCGCGCGAGATCGTCGGGCTCGGCCTGCCGACTGCGCTGATCCAGGAGGGCGGTTATCTCGGCCCGTCACTGTCGAAAAACGCGGAAATCTTCCTCACCGCCAGCCGCGATGCGCTGGCGAGCGCGGCGGACTGACAACGGACATGCCATCACCCCGGGTTTCAAACGGGGTGATGGCGCGCTGCTCGATCTGCTCTCGTATTTGTGCGGATTTCAGCTGATAGCAAAACGCGCTATCCGCGAAGCGCCTTCACCAGACGCGCCGAACGGCGCAGCGCAGTGAGGGCCGCGCCGATGGCCACGATCCAGAGCGCCACGGTCAACACTTCACCGCGCCCGTTCCAGAGCGGCTCGAAGAGCGACAGCACTGCCGCCGCCGTGATGGTCGCCATGCGGTGTGGCTTGGCCATCGGGCCGGAAAAGTCTGCCTGCTGGCCGCAAGCGCGACCGAGCTCGCGCACATAGGCCGTCAGAACGGCAAAACCCGCCGCCGCCCAGCCAAGTGCTGGCAGGCCAAGGCCATAGCCGGCGCCGACGAGGATCGCGATATCGGCGACCCGGTCGGGAAACTCGTTCCAGAAAGCGCCGTCCGGCGCGCTTTTGCCCGCCTCGACCGCGACCATGCCATCGAACAGATTGCAAAGGAGGCGGAACTGCACGAACAGCCCGCCCAGAATGAGAAGCACTGCCCGCATCACGCCATCGGCAGACCCCGCCTGCCACAGGGCGAGACCGGCGAGGGCTGCAAAGCCCATGCTCGCCATGGAAATCTGGTTCGGTGTGATGGATGTGGCGGCCAGCCAGCGCGTGATGCTGTGCGCCCAGCCGGTGTCGCGGCTGGCCAGCGGACGTCGGTTCTCAGTATCGCTCATGGTCGGGCGCTCCATAGGGTGTAGGTGTAAAGGGCGGCATAGGATGTGGCGACCGTCAGCGGCAGGGCGACCGTCGCAAGGATTTCGGGCGTGCCCGCTGCCGCGTGGATCGCGGACAGAAGCGTTGCGGAAACGAGACAGGCGATGAGCGGCGGCAGAACCAGCGCGCCAAGGCCGGAAAAGCGACTGGTCAGCCACTCCACGATGCGCTTCAGGAACAGTGTGATGCAGGCGGACAAAAGCCCCTGCACCATGCCCGCCACCAGCGGACGCGGCATTGCGTGCCCCCGGTTGGCGAACACGGCCCAGCTTCCCATGGCGAGAAACGCGAACGCCATGTGAACGGCGCTCGATCTCGCCAGTCGGGCAAGCGCAGGGCTCATGTGAGCGACCACCAGTAGCGCACCAGGTGGAAGAAGATCGGGGCCGAGAAGATGACCGAATCCAGCCGGTCGATGAAACCGCCATGCCCGGCGATCAGATGCCCCCAGTCCTTCACGCCGCGATCACGCTTGATGGCCGACATGACGAGCCCGCCGAAAAAGCCCAGAAGCACGATGACGAAGGACAGAAGCCCGGCCTGAACCGGGCTGAAGGGTGTCATCCAGAACAGCCCCGCGCCCACCAGCGTTGCACTGAGCGCGCCACCGATCAAACCTTCCAGTGTCTTGGAGGGCGAGAGGTTGGGCGCGATCTTCGTGCGCCCGAGCAGCTTGCCCCAGACATATTGCAGGACGTCGCTCGACTGCACGACCACCACGAGGAAGGCGATCAGAAGCAAATTGCGTCCCTCATAGCCGGGGATATCCAGCGTGAGGAGCGCGGGCACGTGGGACACGCAGAAGACGCAGATCATCAGCGCCCATTGCACCTCCGCCACCCGGACGAGGAAATGATCCGTATCGCCGCGCACCGCCGAGACAATGGGCAGAAGAAGGAACGCATAGACCGGCACCAGGATTGAATAGAGGCCGTACCAGTCGATATAGATGAGATAATATTGCAGCGGCAGGAAGATGAAGAAGGCCGAGGCGAGCGCCCAGTGGTCGCCGCGCCGCGTGTTGGTCAGCGTTACGAATTCGCGCAGTGCGGCGAATGATGCAAAAGCGAACAGCAGGATCGCGCCAACCCGGCCGAACATCAGCGCGCCGCCCATGAGGATGATCATCACCCACCAGGCGTTCACCCGGTCGTTGAGGTTTTCGATGGCCGTGTTGGAGCCATCGGGCGAGAATTTGCGCTGAAGCACATAGCCCACCAGCGATGCCGCAATCAGCACGCCGGCCAATCCGCCGAGCAGTTTCAAAAGGTCGATCTGATGTTCGCTCATCACGCGTCACCTTCCGAAGCTGCCGAGAGGGAAAGAAGCGCATCGCGCGCCCGGGTGAGGAAAGCCTCTTTCGTTTCGTCATCGCCGACCCGCATGGCTTCACCGAACGTGACCGTGCAGATGAGCGGTACGGGCACGAATTCGCCCTTGGGCATGACGCGGTTCAGATTGTCGATCCACACCGGAACGAAATCCACGTCTGGCCGCGTCTTGGCCAGATGGTAGATGCCGCTCTTGAAAGAGAGCAGCGGCGCGTCGGTCTCGTTGCGCGTGCCTTCGGGAAAGATGATGAGGGAGGCCCCGCCATCCAGCGCATCGGCCATTTGCCCGATGGGGTCGCTTGCGCGCGTGTCCCGGTTTCTGTCGATCAGCACCGCATTGAACACGTCACGGCCGATGAAGCGTCTGACGGGTGATTTCAGCCAGTAATCGGCGCCGGCGACGGGCCGGGTCTGCCGGCGCATGCGCGGCGGCAACACCGTCCATAGCAGGATGAAATCGCCATGGCTCACATGATTGGCGAAATAGACGCGCTGACGGGGAACCGGCTCGATGCCCTGCCAGTCGGCGCGTACAGCGGTGATGAAACGTGCAAACAGCGTGATCGCGCCTGCCGCCACCCGCGACAAAAATGCCATTATGTCCCCTGGAGCTTTGCGTGGAAACCAGATTCAGACGCTGTATAGAACGGTTGCAGCGTGCGGCCAAATAATAACGGCGATTGAAAACAGCATGAATTCTCCATGCCCGAAAAGGCATGGATGTAATGGAGCCTGACACGTTAACAGCGCCACGGGTCGTGCTCGACTGTCCCGTGGCGGTGCAGAGCGGGCATTTTCATTTCCTGTACTGTCATCGCCTCCGCTCAGGTTGAAGGGCGGGCCATGCGGGGCTTATTGGCACATAAGCTAGTTTTCCTATTTTGAAATCGTCGTTGCACCCGGCCTTGCTAACCACGACGTCTTCGCTTGCAGATTGAGAAGGTGTTTACACGGCGTGTCGCCGTTTACATGCGCAAGTATGTGGATCGTTACAGCTCGCTGTGATGGCACTGGAGGAGGCCAGCAGGTTTTCGAGACCGTGCGCGAGCCGGGAAAGAGGCAGCGTTACAACGCCCGCACAATAACCCCTGTGGTTTCACGATGACGGATGGCTGTCCGTCAGCCCGGTCGTCAGATTCAGTCAGTATTGGTCAGAATTGGTAGGTGGAATCTGACCTGAAACACTCTGTATTGAAAGTGATATCGGCTGGAACACGTGTCTTCCGGGAGGATATTGAGGCATGACGGATCGGATGGTTGGTTTCTGTGCGACGGAAACCGGGAGGGGTAGCAGGACCTTATCCAAGCGTGTCCGGCTCTCCCGCGCGCTGTACGCGTCGCTCATGCTGACCACGGCGCTCGTTCCCGCCACCGCCATGGCCGATGACGTTCTGCCCACCGGGGGACAGTTTACGACCGGCAACGGGACAATATCGGCAAACGGCCCGCGGTTGGATATCCGCCAGACGACCGAAACCGGCGTCGTGAACTGGAGCGGCTTTTCTGTAGGATCGGGCAATCAGGTTCATTTCGACAACGGCAACGGCGCGACGCTCAATCGCGTCACCGGCAATGTTTCAAGCCAGATCGACGGCAGCCTCACCGCGACCGGCAGCGTGTTCCTCATCAATCCAGCCGGTGTGGTGGTCGGCAGTGGCGGTCTGGTCGCTACGGGAGGTTCGTTTGTCGCCTCCACCCATGACGTGACCGACAGTGATTTCCTCAATGGCGGCGGGATGACCTTCTCCGGCAACGGCACCGCCGAGGTGACGAATGCCGGCACGATCCGCTCTGCACAGGGCGACATCGCCCTGATTGCCCGGCGGGTGGAGAATACCGGCACACTGGAAGCCCCCAACGGCACCGCCGCGCTTGGCGCAGGCTACAAGGTGCTGATGAAAGATGCCGCCGATACGGACGGGCTCCTCTCCGTGGAACTTGGTGGCCCGGACACAGAAGCGGTGAATTCCGGCACGATTGCTGCCGCGAATGCCGAGATCCGCGCCAATGGCGGCAATGTCTATGCACTGGCCGGCAACACGGACGATGTCATCAAGGCGACGGGCGTCACCAGTTCCGGCGGCCGCATTTTTCTGACCGCCGGGGCCACGGGCAAGGTCAGGGCCAGCGGTCGCCTCAAGGCCCGCAGGATGGCGGAGAACGTGCCCATTCCGACACCGCGTCCTGCGCGCGAGGGCGGAACGATCACCGTCACCGGCGGGGACATCACGGTCACCGGAACCTTTGACGCCTCCGCTGAAAGCGATGGCGACAGGGGCGGCGAGATCATGATCTTCGCCGAAAAGGACACAACCGTCTCCGGCGCGCTCAGCGCGCGGGGCGGGACCGGCGGCACGGGTGGCTTTATCGAGACTTCGGGCAGGAAGACCGTCGACTTCAACGGCGTCTCGATCGACACATCCGCTGCGGGCGGTACGACGGGCAACTGGCTGATCGACCCGGAAGACATCATCATCACCTACGGGCCGGCGCAGACGATTCAGAACGCCCTCGCAAACTCGAACGTCACGCTGCAAACGACGGCGACGACCGCAAACGGCCCCGTGGCCGGCACCCCTGGCGCCGGCGACATTATCGTGAACAATGGCCTGGCCTGGAGCAGCACAAACACGCTGACGCTGGACGCCTACAACGATATCGAGATGAACGCTGGCGTGTTGGCGCCGAATGGCGGCCTGACGCTGATCGCAAAAGGTCAGGGCGGACCCGATAGCGTCGGCACGATCCACACCCATTCCAACTATGCCCTTGTCGATGTCGGGACCTTCACCCTTCAGCGCGGCTATTGGGGGCAGGTCGGGGCTGCCCTGCCATCATTCAAGGCGGGCGACTTCCGGGTTGATGAGTATGCTGGGCAGTTTGTGCGGGCGCGCGGCGGGGACGGGACCGCAGCAAACCCGTATCAGCTCTCCGATATCTACGGGCTTCAGGGAATCACAGACAGGGATCGTCGAGCAGGGGTGTTTGCTCAACTCAGTTATCAGCTCGTAAGTGACATCGATGCGTCGCCAGTGTCGGGGTGGAACAGCGGCGCAGGGTTCAGGCCCGTCAGACTGGCAGGCAATCTGGACGGCCAGGGCCATACGATCGACGGGCTGTTTATAAACCGGCCCTCAGGTCACAATGTTGCACTCATTTCTTATTGGGGGGGGGCCGTTCCGTCGGAGCCGGAAATCAAGGACCTCAACGTCACCAATGCCAGCGTGACCGGAGGTTCCCAGACAGCGATCCTGGTCGGTGAGAACAGCGGCGGGGCCATCGGTCATCACATGTCGAATGTCACTGTCAGCGGTACGGTTGAGACAGAAACGTGGGGCGCAGGCGTCGTAGGCCGGTTTCATGGAAACCTCGACAGATCGACGATGACCAATGTGCATGCGGATGTTTCTGTCACGGAAAACGGCACGGGCAGCGCCGTCGGTGGCCTGGTGAGCATTGTGACTGAGGGGCTGACCATATCGAATTCCAGCTCGACTGGAACAATAACCGGATCGCGTTCTGGCGGACTCGTTGGAACCGCCAATGACAACAGCAACAGGGTCGAAAATTCCTACTCGACCGCGACGGTTGTTGCGTCAGGCAACTTCCGTGTGGCTGGAGGTCTTGTCGGGGGCTCCGAGGACCTCACGATTGAGAACAGCTATTTTGCCGGACAGGTGCTCGGCATCAATGGTGCTTCTGCGGGTGGTCTCATTGGCGAGGCCGACCGGTACACGACCATTATGAACTCCTTTGTCACGGGGCGCGTGGCGACCGATGGCTATGCGGGCGCACTTATTGGTACGCTCCGGAATAACAATGTATCCATGACCAACGCGGCCTGGGACATTGGCACGACCGGGCGGAGCGACGCGATCGGATATACGGCGTTCTATACTCCGACAGTTACCAACACCGGCAGCCGGACCACCGCGCAGATGCAGGGCTCGCTCGACTTCGGGCTTGGCTTCAGCCTGAACAACACCATCTGGGCCACTGGCAACGACCTCTACCCCTATTTCGGCTGGCAATATGCTTCGACGCCGGTTGCCGTTTCGGGCACGGCCTATGCTGACAGCGGCAGCACACCGCTTTCCGGGGCTGATGTCAGCGGCATTTCCGGCGGCAACCTGTTTGGCTCTGCCGTTACCGGCGCCAATGGCTACTACTATATCCTGACCGATGCGGGATCGCTCGACGCTGCCGGCGTTCTCACCTATCTCGATGGCGAGAGCACGCAAAGCGCAACCTATTCCGACCGCATGACTGCCAGCGGGGTCTCCGGCGCGGACATCTGGGGCAACACGTTCCGGGTCGAGACGGACGCCGCGGCGCTTACGGATGTTTCCACGAACCTGCAGGCCACGCTGGGTTCGTTCAGCGACAGCGATCTGGATTTCATAACCAATCTTCCGGGCAGCGTTCTGAGATCGGACAACAATGGCAAGAGCCTTGATATTGTTCTGGACGCCGGATCTGACTTTTCACTCAACATGAGTATGCACGCAGGGGGCGGGCTGACCGCTTCAACCGGCGGCACATTCTCTGTCGACAAGAGTTCCGTGTTTGTCGGGGCCGTCAATGGCGACCTGACGGTAAACGGGAACCTTGCCTGGGCGAGTTCCAATGAACTCACTCTCTACAGTCATGCCAGCAACACTTCGATCACGGTCAACGGATCGGTGACGGCCGCCAGTGGCAGGCTGCGCGTTGACCGGACAGGCACCGCAACCAACGTCGCCGCCATGGTGACCGGCGACATCTATGTCGACCGGTTCCAGTCTGACGCCAGTTGGACGCAGGTCGGCAGCACACTTCCGGGTTTCCACGCCAATGATTTCAACATAGCGGGCGGCGAGTTCCTTCGTGCGCTCGGGGGCGATGGCTCATCTGCAACGCCCTATCAGATCGCGGATGTCTATGGATTGCAGGGCGTGGGATCGAGCGGTCTTCTCGGCAGCGCCTTTGTCCTTGCCAACGATATCGATGCATCGGGTACGGCAGGCTGGAATGGCGGTGCAGGCTTCGACCCGATCGGCGTCTACGGCGCCGAATTCAGCGGCAGTCTCGACGGACAGGGGCATGCGATCAGCGGTCTGACCATCGACCGCGCCGCCGACGACTATGTCGGCCTGTTCGGCTATGCCGCTGCCGGTTCGTCCCTGTCGGATCTCATCCTGTCCGGCGGCAGCATCACCGGCAATGGTCATGTTGGCGCACTGGCTGGATACGCCGGATCCACCATCGGTGATGTGCAGACCTCGACGGACGTTTCCGGCACAGCCCACAGCATCGGCGGTCTGGTCGGCACGCTGGATGGGACGGTCGCCCGATCCTCCGCCACCGGTGCGGTGACCGGCATTGGCGGCGTCAGCGATATCGGGGGGCTGGTTGGTGTCACCTATAGCGGATCGACGATCCATCAGTCCTACGCCACCGGCAATGTGACCGTCGGCGGCGCGATCAACCTGAACTTCAACTTTGGCGGTCTGGTCGGGTACAATACGGGCTCCATCACGCAATCCTTCGCTACCGGCAATGTGACGGCAGGCGGCAACGGGGCCGGTGGCCTGGCCGGCGTGAATGACGGGTCGATCACGGATTCCTATGCGACGGGCGCCGTTTCGGCTGCCGCGTTCGCGGGCGGCCTTCTGGGGCAACTGACGACATCCGGATCGGTTGCAAGAGCCTATGCCACAGGCTCCGCCTCTGCCGGCGACGGCAATGAGGGCGGCATTGCAGGGCTCGTTGATACCGGCGCTTCCTTCAGTGCGACTTTATGGGACACCGATGCGTCTGGCCTGACGGATGCTGTCGGCTTCTCGTATGATCCCACGGTTCCCGGCGTGACCGGCCTTACAGGCGCGCAGATGACGCAGCTCTCGACCTTCACCGCTTATGGCTTCAACATTGATGATGAGGGCGCGACAGGCGCGGTCTGGCGCATCTATGACGGGTATACGACCCCGCTCCTGCGCGGTTTCATGACCGGTCTCAGCGTGACGGGCGGCAGCGTCAGCAAGGTTTATGACGGCAGCGCAGCAAGTTCCGATGTGGGAACGCTCGTTTATGGCGGCCCCTATGACGGCTCCCGGATTTTCGGCACGGCCAGCTATCTTGCAGCCAACGCAGATGCGGGCACCTATACGGGCGGCAACCTGACCCTGGCGGGGCTTTATTCCGGCCAGTTTGGCTACGATCTGACGCTTGAATCGGGTTCTCTCGCCATCACGCCGGCGACCCTCTGGGTGACGGCGAATGCGGCGAGCATGACCTATGGCGACGGTGCGCCGACCCTTGGCTATTCCCACAGCGGACTGGTCGGCGGCGATGATGCATCGGTATTCACCGGAGCGCTGTCCAGTGGCGCGACCTCCACCAGCGATGTGGGCGCCTATGGGATCACGCAGGGGTCGTTATCGGCTGGCGGCAATTATCAGATCGCCTTTACCGGCGCTGACGTGACCGTCAACAGGCGCGCAGTCACGGTGCGGGCGGACGATCTGCAGCGCGACATTGGCGAAGCCAATCCCGCGCTGACCTACGCCATCGTTTCCGGATCGCTGGTCAATGGCGACCAGATTAGCGGCAGCCTGTCCACGACGGCGAACCTGAACTCACCGGTCGGCGCATACGCCATTGGTCAGGGCTCACTGGCGCTCTCGCCCAATTACGAACTGACCTATCTCGGCGGCATTCTCACCGTCCTCGACGGGTCGAATATCCCGACACCCGATATCCAGCCTCAGGCATATGAGTCTTCACCGCCTCTGCTGATCGAAGCAGGCGATGGAGAGACCGAGACCTGTGAACCGGTGGCTGTCAGCGAAAGCGGCCCGCTGGCCGTTTACCCCTGTAACCGATCTTACGGCGCATGGCTGAGCGCTGCGGTGGAATGATGATGACATCAGAGTTTTCGATCCGTCAGCATCTGCTGACGCTGCCCATCGCACTGAGCGCTGGCATCCTGTTCCTTCATCCGGCAGCTTTTGCGCAGTCGGCTCTCGAGCGCAACCTGCCGCAGGTTGCGCCGGGTGAGCCGGTTTCTCTCGGCGTTGATGAACAGGAGTTCGGTGCGACAGACACGACGCCGCTCGGGGTTGATCTGGCCGGCGTTTATCTGATCGGAGAAGACGATAAGGCTGCCGCTGCACCGCCAAAAGGCGTCGGTGGGGAAATCGAGATCATCGACCGGCAGGCCGCCGAGACTGCACTGGGCGCGTTCATCGGCGAGCCGTTGACCCTGGCGCTGGCGGGCAGGATCCAGGCGGCAATCGCCCGCGTCTACAGGGATGCCGGTTACCCGTTTGTCTCCGTCACCCTGCCGCCGCAGGAAATCACCAGCGGTGTGCTGCAGGTTCGCGTCATAGAGTTCCGCACAGGCGATGTGACGGTCGAAGGCGTCGCTGCTGGCGAAGCCGAGGGCATCCGGAAGGGGCTGCGCGCGGCGCGCGGAGAGAAAATCGATGCACGGGCGCTGGAAGAGGATCTGAACTGGCTGAACCGCACCCCATACCGGCGCGCCGAAGGGGTGTTTCGGCCCGGCGAGGACACCGCGCTCAGCAATCTTGACGTCATGATCCGGACGCAGCGGCCCTGGCAGGTCTTTGCCGGCTGGTCGAATTCCGGCTCAAGCGATACCGGGCGGGACCGCTATTTCCTTGGTGGTTCTGCGCGTCTGCCCCTGCCGGGCGCACCCTGGATTTCCTATCAGATGACGGCAAGCGACGACATCTGGAGCGACCCGGGGATCATCATTCCGCGGGGGGGTGATTATCCGGGTTACATCAGTCATGCGGGTAGATTGACCATCCCGACCTTCGCCCGCCAAAGTCTGGAAATCGCCCCGGCCCTGGTTGCGAGCAGCGACCGGCCGAACCGCTTTTTCACCATTGAGAACACCACGTTCGAACTGCCGGTGATCTATCGGTCGGCGGTCTCCAACATCCTGCCGGGACGCTATTGGGGCGATATCTATGGCGGTGTTGAGTTCAAGCGTCTCGAACGCCGTACATTGTTCAACGGCGTGTCGGTGGCAGAGGGAAGTGCGGAGCTTTTCCAGCTGGTGCTGGGCTGGAGCGGGGATTTCGAAGACCGCTGGGGCAAAACGGTCGTCGATATGCGCGTGAAAGCCAATCCGGGCGGCGTGCTTCACGGCAACGACATGGCCAGCTGGCACCCGTTTTCCAACGGTCGTATCGATGACCTTCGATATGCCTACCTGGCCATGGATCTCACCCGCGCCACGCCACTGCCGGCTCAGCTTTCCTGGATTTCCTCACTCTCGGGAACCCTTGCCGGCGAGGCGCTGCCGGATACCGAGCGCGTCTCTCTTGGCGGGCGCTATGCGGTGCGCGGTTACAATTACGATGATGTGAGCGTGGACAGCGGCATCATCTGGCGCAACGAGTTGCGTCTGCCGAACATCTCGCTGCTGGGAGACGGGGTCGGGGGCGACTGGCTTCCGCCCGTTCAGGACAGCCTGTCCCCCTACTTCTTCGCCGATCTCGGCTTCGGGGGCGATCACAGCACGGACCGGAGCACGACGCTGGGCGGGCTTGGAGTGGGGTTCGATTACAATGTCGGCGAAACCTTCTCAGCCAGTTTCATAGCCGGCGTTGCTCTCAGTGACGGTGGAAACACGCAGGCCGGTGACTGGAACCTGCAGGGTTCCATAACGGCGCGTTTCTAGCTGTCTGGAGCGACGGTGCCCCATGCGCGCCGGCTCATGGCATTGACGATTCGGATGTTCCTTCAGGCCGTGAGACGGTTGCTGTCGCCAAGTGATGGCGGCTGTTCCCTGTCGCCCTGCGCGGCTGCAATGCCATCCACAATTAAATAAATGCAATTGTCGTGGCTGCCAGGCGCGTTGTCTGAATACCCTGCCAATTGATGCGCACTGCCGCGGTGACACGCGAAAGCAGTGTGCTTCCGCGCGCCGCACGCGCGACAAAAACGCCGCATCGAATGCCTCTTTCGCTATGCCAAAAACGAAGGTAAATGAAAGCAATATGAAAATTCTGTGTCCGACAGGTATAGACATATTGTTCTTCAGGTGTTGTCATCCAACGGTAACAATAGCTGGTCAAGAGAGATCGGTTTCAAAATCGGCGACCAGCTCTACAGGGAGATAAGAGATGAAATTTCGCGCAATGCTTTCCGCCGCGACTGCTTTAACGGTGGCGCTGCCGGCAATGGTCGGCGTCGCACAGGCCGAAGCAACCCAGATCCAGTTCTGGCATGCTTTCACCGGTCGTCTCGGTGAACTTCTGGACAAGCAGGTAGCGGACTTCAACGCCAGCCAGGACCAGTATGAAGTCGTTGCCACGCTCAAGGGCAACTATTCGGAAGCTCTGAACGCAGGCATCGCCGCTTTCCGCGCCGGCGAACAGCCGCACATCCTGCAGGTGTTCGAAGTCGGCACCGCGACGATGATGGCTGCCAAGGGCGCGATCAAGCCGGTCTACGAAGTGATGGCGGAAGCCGAAGCCGATTTCGACCCGAGCGCGTATCTCGCGCCGGTTGCCGGCTACTACACGAACACCGACGGCGAGATGCTGTCGCTGCCCTACAACTCCTCCACGCCCGTTCTCTACATCAACAAGAACGCGCTTGAGGCTGCCGGTCTCGACCCCGAGACCAAGCCGGCTACCTGGTCGGAAGTCGAGGAAATCCTCGTCAAGCTGAAGGAATCGGGCTCCGAGTGCCCGCTCACGACGGCATGGCAGTCCTGGATTCATCTTGAGAACCTGAGCGCCTATCACAATGTGCCGTTTGCCACGGAAGCCAATGGCTTTGCCGGCACCAACACCGAGCTCGCTTTCAATGGCGACCTGCAGGTGAAGCACATCGACAAGATGGGCGCATGGGCGAAAGACGGCCTGTTCAGCTATTCCGGCCGCCGCAATGAGGGCGGTGCGCGCTTCCGTTCGGGCGAGTGCGCCATGTTCACCGAATCCTCCGCTGGCTATGCCGGTGTGAAGGCCGAGGCCGACTTCCCGTTCACCGTGACGAACCTGCCTTACTGGGCGGATGCGGAAGGCGCGCCCTTCAACACGATCATCGGCGGCGCATCGCTGTGGGTCATGTCGGGCCATGAGGGCGAGGAATATGCCGGCGTTGCCGACTTCCTGAACTACCTCTCCAGCGCCGAAGTGCAGGCTCAGTGGCACCAGGACACCGGCTATCTGCCGATCACCACCGCCGCTTACGAGCTGACCAAGGAGCAGGGCTTCTACGACGAGAACCCGGGCACCGACATTGCCATCCTGCAGATGACCGGCAAGGCCCCGACGGACAACTCCAAGGGCATCCGTCTCGGCAATTTCGATCAGGTCCGCGCCATCATCGATGAGGAACTGGAAGCCGTATGGCAGGGTGAGAAAGACGCCAAGACCGCACTCGACGAAGCTGTGAACCGCGGCAACCAGCTGCTGCGCCGCTTCGAGCAGTCGACGCGCTAATCTTGTAAAATTGCGGGGCCGGCACAACAGCTGCCGGCCCCGTATCATTTGGTCGGCCCATGGAAAAACGCGTTACCTTCGACAATCGATTATTGCCATATCTGCTGCTTGCGCCGCAGCTTCTGGTGACCATTGTCTTTTTCTTCTGGCCTGCCGCACAGGCCCTCTACCAGTCGCTGCTTCTGCCTGATCCGTTCGGTCTGGGCGCGCAGTTCGTCTGGTTCTCGAACTTCGAATATCTCTTCAGCGACCCGTATTATCTCAAGTCGTTCATCACGACGGCGGTCTTCACCTTCTTCGTGACGGTGGTTTCCATGTCGGTCGCGCTGCTTTTCGCCGTGATGGCCGATCAGGTCATTAAAGGCGCGGGGACCTACAAGACGCTGTTGATCTGGCCCTATGCCGTCGCGCCTGCCGTTGCCGGCGTGATGTGGCTGTTCATGTTCCAGCCCTCCATCGGCGTCATCGCGTTCTACATGAAGGCCATGGGCATCGACTGGAACCCGGTTCTCAATGGCGGTCAGGCCATGTCGCTTGTCATCCTCGCTGCCGCGTGGAAGCAGATCAGCTACAATTTCCTGTTTTTCCTGGCCGGTCTGCAGGCCATTCCGAAGAGCCTGATCGAGGCTGCCGCCATCGACGGCGCGGGCAAGTGGCACCGCTTCCGCACGATCATCTTCCCGCTTCTGTCGCCCACCACCTTCTTCCTGCTGGTGGTCAACATCGTCTATGCCTTCTTCGAGACGTTCGGCATCATTCACACGATGACGGCAGGCGGCCCCGGTCAGTCGACCACCATTCTCGTCTACAAGGTCTATTCCGACGGTTTCGTCGGGCAGGACCTCGGCTCCTCCGCCGCCCAGTCCGTCATCCTGATGGTTGTCGTGGGCATTCTGACCGTCATCCAGTTCCGCTTCATCGAGCGGCGCGTGCATTACTGAGGAGGGCGGATCATGGTTGAAAAACGGGGTTTTGGAACCATTCTGATGCATGCGGTGCTGATCATCGGCATCGCCATCGTCTGCTTCCCGATCTATCTCACCTTCGTCGGCTCGACGCTGACGCATTTTGATATCATCCGCCCGCCCATGCCATTGCTGCCCGGGCCGCATCTCATCGACAATTACAGCGAGGCGCTGGCTTCGGGCGTGACCGCGCCTGTCGGGCGCATGCTGTTCAACTCGTTCATCATGGCCATGGGCATTGCGATCGGCAAAATCGCAATTTCCATACTGTCGGCTTACGCAATCGTCTATTTCCGCTTCCCCTTCCGTATGCTCGCCTTCTGGGCGATCTTCATGACGCTCATGCTGCCGGTGGAAGTGCGTATCGTGCCGACCTATGAGGTCGTGGCCTCGCTTGGCCTGCTCAATTCCTATACCGGCCTGATCCTGCCGCTCATCGCCTCGGCAACCGCCACCTTCCTCTTCCGCCAGTTCTTCATGACCGTGCCGGACGAGCTGGTGGAGGCTGCGCGCGTCGATGGCGCGGGGCCGCTGCGCTTCTTCAAGGACATCCTGCTGCCGCTCTCGGTGACCAACATCGCAGCGCTGTTCGTGATCCTCTTCATCTACGGTTGGAACCAGTTCCTCTGGCCATTGCTCATCACCACAAAGCCGGAGATGAACACCATCGTGATGGGTCTGAAGCAGATGATGCCGACCGCCGATGACTACGGCAACTGGCCCGTGACCATGGCAGCCGCCATGCTGGCCGTTCTGCCGCCGGTGGCTGTGGTGATCTTCATGCAGCGCCTGTTCGTCAAAGGCCTCGTCGAGACAGAAAAATAGAAGGACCGAAATCGGCATGGCGACGATTTCCATTCGCGATATCCGCAAATCCTACGCAAAGACCGAGGTCATTCACGGCGTAAGCCTCGATGTGGCCGATGGCGAGTTCATCGTCATTGTCGGCCCCTCCGGTTGCGGCAAGTCCACGCTTCTGCGCATGGTCGCAGGCCTTGAGCGCATCACCAGCGGCACGATGGAAATCGACGGCCGGGTGGTCAACGATCTGGAACCGCGCGAGCGCGACATCGCCATGGTGTTCCAGAACTACGCGCTCTATCCGCATATGAGCGTGTTCGACAACATGGCCTATGGCCTGAAGATTGCCGGCAAGACGAAGGACGAGATCCGCCAGCGGGTCGACAAGGCCGCCACCATGCTGCAGCTCGAGCCCTATCTCGACCGCAAGCCGCGCGCCCTTTCCGGCGGTCAGCGCCAGCGTGTCGCCATGGGCCGCGCGCTCGTGCGCAATCCTGCCGTCTTCCTGTTCGATGAGCCGCTTTCCAACCTCGATGCCAAGCTGCGTGTGCAGATGCGTCTCGAGATCAAGCAGATGCAGCGCTCGGTGGGCACCACCGCGCTCTACGTGACGCATGATCAGGTGGAAGCCATGACGCTGGCTGATCGGCTGGTGGTCATGAATGGCGGCATTGCCGAGCAGATCGACACGCCGATGAATGTCTATGAACGTCCGGCCACGCGCTTTGTCGCCGGCTTCATCGGTTCGCCGGCCATGAACATTCTGCAGGGCAGCGTCTCGGGCTCGGATTTTGAGCTGGAAGGCGGCGGCAAGCTGGCGCTCGATGCCCAGCCCGCAGAAGCTGGCCGGCCGCTTCTCTTCGGCGTGCGCCCGGAGCATCTGCAGCTTGTTTCGGCGGATGAGGCCACGCTCAACCTGTCTGTCACCGCAGTGGAAACGCTTGGTGCGGACACGCTTGCCCATGGCAAACTGTCCGGCGCAAATGGCGCGGGCGGCGAGCTGATCGCCCGGCTGTCCGGCAGCGCGCAGGTCGCCCCCGGCGACACGCTGCCGCTTGCCATCCAGAAAGGCATGACGCATCTCTTCGATGCCGAGACCGGCAAGCGCCTCTGACAAAAAAGCGCCGCCGGGCGAGAGGCCCGACGGCGCTTGAAAATGTTAGCGCAAGCTTCTGAAAATCAGGCGCAAAGCGGGTTCGGCATGTAACCGACAAAGCCGGTGATCTTCCAGCGCCCGTCGATCTTCGAGCAGAAATAGAGCGTTTGCCAGTTCAGCCGGTCGACGGTGCCGTCGGCCTTGGCAACCATGCCGTTGAACTTCTTGTGCAGCACCGCGCGGTCGCCATCGATGTCGATGTCGCGCATATTGGTAACGCGGAACAGGGCTTCGCGCAGCGGCTCGGCAAACGCAGTGGCCGCCGTTTCCTTGCCCTGACGCAGCCACTCGTCGCGATAGGTCTCGACGTTGGGAAACTGAAGCCGCCAGGAATCCGCATCGCTCAGAAAATGCGCGTGCATGCCGAAGAACCGGTCTTCGGCAAAATCCCCTTCCACCATCGACCAGTCCTGCGAGAGGAACGCGTCGATATCGCGCCGCACCAGCATCTCCCATAAGTAATGACGGTCGGCGTCGCCTTCGGGAAAGGGATTCTTGTCGTAGTTCATCAGCTCCTCCGTCTTGATGATGGGGTTTGGGGCAGGGTCTAGAGCGTCCCCACTTTTCCTGGAATTGCTCTAGGTCAGGCGGCCACGCGCGGCGACCGGAACGGTCTCGGTGACGATGTCGCCATCGGCAAGGTTCACCTCGTCATAGAGGTTGGACACCGGGCAGACATGGTTGGGAATGATGCGCACTTTCTCGCCGATTTGAGGTTTTTTGGTAGAGCCCGAGAGATCGATCACGCCGTGCTCCTCGCTGAGCCCGGTAATCACCGCATCGGGATATTCCACGATGTGACCATGGCCGGGCACGGGCGCGAGGTCGGCGGCGAGCGCCTTCGAGCCCGCATCGATGACCGCGCGGTTCTCCGTCGGGCGGCTCACCACCGTAGCAAGCACCGTAAACGCGCAGTCTTCCAGCGTGCCATGGCCGAAAGCCACCTGCATCCGGTCTGAATAGATATAGGTTCCGGGCCTGTGCTCTGTCGCGCTCTTCACGCTTCCCGCCTCGTAGAAATCGGGCGAGCCGCCACTGGAAACCGTGTTCGCCCTGAGGCCGTTTTTCTCAAGTGCGGCGATGGCCTCGCTCAGCCATTCTTCCACCTCGGCGAGTTTCCCGCGCGGCGGATAGGTCATCAAGCCTTCGAAGCGCAGGCCAGGTGCTGCGTCGATTTCTTTCGCGAGCGTCACGACCTCTTCGACCGTCTGCACGCCGCAGCGCCCCGCGCCCGTATCGCACTCGACGAGAACCGGCAGGGGATGATCGGGATCGGTGAAATGCGCAGCATAACCCGCCACCGTCACCGCACTGTCGGCGGTGACCGAGATGGTGATGCGCCGGTGCAGCGCCAGAAGCCGGTCGAGCTTGCCTGTGCCCAGAATGTTGTAGGGAATGAAGATGTCGGTAATCCCGGCATCGGCCATCACCTCGGCCTCGCCGATTTTCTGGCAGGTAATGCCCACTGCGCCCAGGTCGCATTGAAGCTGCGCGAACATGGGCAGTTTGTGCGTCTTGATGTGCGGGCGCAGCTTCAGACCATGTTCGTCGGCATAGGCCTGGGCACGAACAAGGTTGGCTTTCGCCCTGGCGCGGTCGATGACCACCGCCGGCGTTTCCAGGTCGAGAATGCGCACGGCATCAGTCTCCAATGGGCAGTTCGGGATCGCGGATATTCTGGCTGGCAAGGCTATGGCGCACGCGGCGCAGCGGTTCAAGCACCTTCTTGCCGAGCGTCAGGGCCGTCGCCATGGCGATGATGTCGACGCTCGCCAGCAGCGCATACCGCATGGAGGAAGGTTTGTAGAGATTGCCGTCTTCCTTGAAGGTCAGCGGCAGAAGCGCATCGCCGGCCTCGGCCAGCGGCGTGTTGGGCGTCGTCACCACGTAGGCCCGCGCGCCATACTGGCGGGCGATGGTCACCGCATCCATGACGGAGGGCGCCTGGCCCGAAACGGAAAACCCGATCACCACCGCTTTCGGCTCCAGAACGGAAGCGCTCATGCGCTGCAATTGCGGATCGGTGTGGGCGGTGACGTGCAGGCCAAGGCGAAAGAGCCGGTTCTGCAATTCCACGGCGGCAAAGGACGAGCTGCCGCCAGTGCCATAGATCAGGATCTGGCTTGCCCGGCTGATGCTGCGGGCCATCGGCTCCAGATCGATATCGGCCAGCGCCATCGACATGAGGTCGAGCGCGGCATGTGCGCCCGTGGCCACCTTGGCCACCACTTGACCGGAAAGCGGTAGCTCCTCCACCGGCGCGCTCGGCTCGCGCAGATAGGCCCCGCCAATGGCGAGCGCCTGCGCAAGGTGAAAACGCATGTCGCGCGTGCCGGGGAAACCGAGCGCCCGCGCCAGCCGCGTGATGGTCGGTTCGCTCACGCCTGCCCGTTCGGCGATCTGCGCAATCGGCGCATGCGCCGCGAAATGCGGATCGGCCAGAATGCTCTCGACCAGACGAATTTCCGCGCCGCGCCCCCGCTCCAGCCGGTCCTGCAGCCGGGCGATGATATCGACCGTTCGTTCCGTGTCGTTGGGCGCGCGTTCGTCCATTTTCAGGCTGCCTTCAGTCGCTGGCCATTGTCGTGGTCGAACAGATGCACGTGCTCGACGGGCACCGCAAGCCGCAATTCCTCACCGGGCCGCGGCAGATCGCGGTCGCGCAGGACGACGCGCACATCCTCGCCCGCAATCGTTCCGAACACATGGATTTCCGGCCCTGTCGGCTCCACCACCGCCACTTTGAGCGCCAGCGGTCCCTGCGGGTCACGTACATAGGATTCAGGCCGGATGCCGATCGTGACCGGGCGTCCGTCGCCCGCGCCGGCGGCGATGGGCAGTCTGCTGCCATCGCCCAGAACGGCAACCGGCGCGCCATCGGCGCTTTCCGTCCGCGCCTGAAGGAAGCTCATGGCCGGCGAGCCGATGAAGCCGGCGACAAAGGTGTTTGCGGGGTTGTCATAGAGCTCCAGCGGCGTGCCCACCTGCTCGATATTGCCGCCATTCATGACGACGATCCGGTCGGCCATTGTCATGGCTTCGATCTGGTCGTGGGTTACATAGACGATGGTGGTGCCGAGCTTCTGGTGCAGCGCCTTGATCTCGGTGCGCATCTGGATGCGCAGCTTGGCGTCGAGATTGGATAAGGGCTCGTCGAACAGGAACACTTTCGGATCGCGTACGATGGCGCGGCCCATGGCGACGCGCTGGCGCTGACCGCCGGAAAGCTGTCCCGGCTTGCGATCCAGATAGTCGCCAAGATTGAGAATCTCAGCCGCCTTCTTGATGCGGCGCTCCGTTTCGTCCTTGGGCTCGCCGCGCACGCGCGGACCGAAGCTGATATTGTCGCGCACGCTCATATGCGGAAAGAGCGCATAGGACTGGAACACCATGGAGGTGTCCCGCTTCTGTGGCGGGATATCGTTGGCGCGCGCCCCGCCGATCATGAGGTCGCCGGCGCTGATCGCTTCCAGCCCCGCAATCATTCTCAGAAGCGTGGACTTGCCGCAGCCGGACGGCCCTACCAGAACGACAAACTCGCCATCGTCGATGGCCAGAGACAGTTTCTCGATGACTGTCAGAGAGCCGTAGCGTTTGCAGATATCCGTCAGTTTCAACTCAGCCATGAAGGGGCTCCTTAGCCGGCGATCTGTTCGAGAAAGGGCAGGTTCCCGGCGGAAATGCCTGCATCCACGGGAAGCACCGTCCCGGTGATGCCGCTTGAAAGCGGGGAGGCGAGGAAAGCGGCGGCGCGCGCCACCTCCGCAGGCTCCACCATGCGGCGCAGCGGATAAAGCGCTCCGACCTTGCCGAGAATCTCCGGGTCGCGCTCGATGCGATGATCCCACGCCATGGTGCGAACGGAACCAGGTGTGATCGCATTGGCGCGGATGCCGTGCCGGCCTTCTTCCGTGGCGACCGCGCGCATCCAGGCGATCAGCCCCGCCTTGGCAGCCGCATAGGCGGGGTTGCCGTAATGGGAAAGCGCGTTGATCGAGGAGATGAAAACAAAGGCCGCACCGCCTTCGCGCTGGCGCAGGGCGGGCAGAAACGCCTGCGAAAGACGCGCCGCGCTGCGCAGATTGAGGTTCAGCTCATGGGTCAGCGCATCGGGCGTGACATCATCCAGCGTTTCGGCGCGTGTCCACCCGGCATTGGAGATGATGGCGGAAGGGACCCCGTTTTCGCAGATCCGTTTTGCCGCCGCCTCGACCGCTTTATCGTCCAGCAGGTCGAAACGCTGCGCCTCTGCGACGCCGGCGAAGGATAAGTCAGCCTCATCCAGATCGCACGCGACGACTGAAGCCCCGAAACCCGACAGAACCTCCACCATGGCCCGGCCAATGCCACCGGCCGCGCCCGTTACGACGATTCTCTGGCCACCAAGATCGATCATTGCACTCCCATTCATTCGCTCGTTTCGTCCGCCGCTTTTGTGCTCGTGTTTTTCGTTTCACAGGCAGACGGGGCGTCGGCAGTTACACCAGCCGACATCTAAAGCTTGCCGAAAAATCGTAATTTAGCAACACGATTGTGCGATTTTCCTTGCCAGAAGCGAATTTCTGTAAAAAAATTACATAAAAGATCGCCGCTCACGCCGAGAAGGCAACCGGGAAAACAGGTCAGGCCGCCGCCTCCCGAACGGGAGATGGAACAGGAACCCAAGAGAGGAACAGGGAGACAGACATGAAAAGGACTGCACTCAGGACAGCCGTTGCCGGCGCTGCTTTGTTAGCCGCGATGGGATGGGCGCATGCAGAGACCGTGCGCGTGACCGTTGCGGAATACAGCTCGAAAACCGGCCCGTATTTCGAGGAAGCCGCAAAAGCCTTTGAGGAAGCCAATCCGGGCTCCGAAATCCAGGTCGAAGTGGTGCCGTGGGATGTGCTTCTGCAAAAGCTGACCACCGATATTTCCGGCGGCGCCAATGCCGATCTCTCGATCATCGGCACGCGCTGGCTGATCGACTTCGTGGATCAGGGCATTGCCGCGCCGCTCGATGATTACATGACTCAGGACTTCAAAGATCGCTTCTTCCCGGTCTTCCTTGAGCCTTCGGTGATGCAGGAAAAGACCTATGGGCTGCCGGTCGCCGCATCGGCCCGCGCCATGTATTACAACAAGGACCTGTTCGAGCAGGCCGGCATTACCGAAGTTCCCGACACGTGGGATGAGCTTGCCGAGGCAGCCAAGAAGATCGGCGCGCTGGGTGATGATATTGCCGGCTTCGGACTTCAGGGCAAGGAAATCGAGACGGACGTCTATTTCTACTATGCGTTCTGGGCCTATGGCGGCGAGCTGGTGGAAGAAGACGGCACGTCCGGCCTCGACAGCGACGCCGGCTACAAGGCGGCGGAGATGTACAAGTCGCTGATCGATTCCGGCGCAACGCAGCCGGGCGTCACCTCCTACAATCGCGAGGATGTGCAGAACCTGTTCAAGCAGGGCAAGGTCGGCATGATGATCACCGCGCCGTTCCTTTCCAACCAGATCAAGGAAGAAGCGCCGGATCTCAAATATGGCGTGGCGGCCATTCCGGCCGGTCCCGAGGGTGACCGTGGCACCTATGGCGTGACCGATTCCATCATCATGTTCGAGAATTCCGAGAACAAGGATCTGGCCTGGAAGTTCCTCGACCAGCTGTTCACCACCGAATGGCGCGCCAAGTTCACCTCCGGCGAGGGCTTCCTGCCTGTCAATCCGGAAGTCGCGGCACAGCCGGCCTTTGCCGACAATGCCGATCTGAAGGAGTTCACCGCGCTTCTGCCGGACGCCCGGTTTGCACCGGTCATCGCCGGCTGGGAGGAGATCGCGGCAACCACGTCGGATGCGGTCCAGACCATCTATCTGGGCAATGGCGAGGCCAAGGCCACGCTTGATGCCGCTGCCGGCGAGATCAACAGCATTCTCGGCAACTGATCACGGCCTGACCGAACCGGCATGCGCGGCCCAGCGCCGCGCATGCCGACTTCCAAGTTTCATCCGGCGATGAGCCGGCAAAACGTGACGGGACCATGATCCGCTCGCCTCTGACCAATCCCTATCTGCTGATCCTGCCGGGGTTCCTGCTCGCCGCGTTCATCATCCTGTGGCCGCTCTACCAGCTCGGCACGATTTCGCTCAATGACGTCAATCGTTTCGGCCAGTTGCGCGGTTTCAACGGTGTCGAAAACTACGTGGCGGTCTTCACCGATCCTGACTTTCTGGGCGCGCTGTGGCGCACCTTCATCTGGACCGGCGCCATCGTCATCGGCACGCTCGTCGTTTCCGTGCCCGTCGCCATGATCCTCAATGAGGATTTTTATGGCCGCGCGATTGCGCGCGTCATCATCATGCTGCCCTGGGCCGTGTCGCTGACCATGACCGCCATTGTCTGGCGTTGGGCGCTGAACGGCGAAAGCGGCATGCTCAATTCCGGCCTTCATGGCCTCGGTCTCATCGACCAGAACATCCAGTGGCTCGCCCGCGCCTCCACCGCCTTTCCGGTGCAGATCATGATCGGCATTCTGGTCACAGTGCCCTTCACCACGACGATCTTTCTGGGCGGCCTCTCCTCCATTCCCGACGATCTTTATGAGGCGGCGAAGCTTGAGGGCGCGTCGCGCTGGCAGACATTCCGCGAGATCACCCTGCCGCTGATGAAGCCGTTCCTGAACATCTCCATCGTGCTGAACATGATCTATGTGTTCAACTCGTTCCCGATCATCTGGGCTACCACGCAGGGCGGCCCCGCGAACTCCACCGATATTCTCGTCACCTATCTCTACAAGCTGGGCTTCCGCTTCGGGAAACTCGGCGAGGCCTCGGCCCTTTCGGTGATGATGTTCGTGCTGCTGCTTGCCTTCACCGTTCTCTATGTCTCGCTGGCCATGCGGAGGGAACGCACATGAGCCCGAAGCTGAAAAAATCCCTCCTCTACTGGGCGCTGCTCTCGCCGCTCATCGTGCTGATCCTGTTCCCGTTCGCCGTGATGTTCATCACCGCGATCAAGCCGGCAAATGAAGTGCTTTCGCCCACCTGGTGGCCGCGCGAGCCGGCATGGCGCAACTTTATCGACATGTGGGCCGTCACCAATTTCGGCAATGCGCTGTGGAACTCGGTCTATGTTTCGGTTCTGTCGACCGTGCTGGCGCTCGCCGTCTCCATTCCCGCAGCCTATGCGATGAGCCGTTTCCGTTTCGCGGGACAGGGCTTCTTCCGCCAGTTCCTTCTGGTCACGCAGATGCTGTCGCCCATCGTGCTGGTGATCGGCCTGTTCCGACTGGTCGTGTGGCTCGGCCTGCTCGACAATGTGAATTCCATCGTCTTCGTCTATGGCGCGTTCAACGTCGCCTTCACGGTGTGGATGCTGCAGAGCTATTTCTCCACCATCCCGAAGGATCTGGAGGAAGCCGCCTGGATCGAGGGCGCGAGCCCGGCAAAGGCGCTGGTGATGGTGTTCCTGCCGCTTGCCCTTCCGGCCATGACGGTTACCGCCATCTTCTCCTTCATCAATGCCTGGAACGAGTTCGTGATCGCACTCACCATGCTGCGGCGGCAGGAGAGCTACACGCTGCCGATCCAGATCTTCTCGCTGGTTGCCGGCCGCTACACGGTCGAATGGCACCACGTCATGGCGGCCACGTTCGTCGCCACAATCCCCGTCGCCATCATCTTTGCCTGGTTGCAGCGCTATCTCGTGCGCGGCCTCGCGATCGGCGCGGTGAAATAGGTCTCAAAACGGAGTTTATCGATGACCAAGCAGTGCTTTGGCACATCCCATGTGCCGCTTTCCCCCGCCGTTCGCGCCGGCGACTTCGTCTACATTTCGGGCCAGGTGCCCGTTGGTGAGGATGGCGTTGTCGTTCCGGGCGGCATCACCGAGCAGACCCAGCAGGTGATGGCCAACGTCAAGGCCGCGCTGGCGCTTGCCGGCTGCACGCTGGACGATGTGGTCAAGACCACCGTCTGGCTGGAAGATGCGCGCGATTTCGGCCCCTTCAACGCCGTCTATGGAAAGCACTTCCCCAAGGATCCACCGGCCCGCACCACCGTTGAATCGCGGCTGATGCTCGACATCAAGATCGAGGTCGAGGCCGTCGCCTACAAGCCGCTCTGATCCAGACAAACCGGAATCTCATCGCATGCGTGTCTTCACGGCGTCGCTCGCCACCGAAACCAACACCTTTTCGCCCATCCCCACGGATCGCGGGGATTTCGAGATGGCTTTCTACGCCGGACCCGGCGACCATCCCGAAACCCCGACGCTCTGTTCCGCGCCGATCCCGGTTCTGAGGAGGCGGGCGAAGGAGGAGGGGTTCACCCTGATCGAGGGCACCGCCACCTGGGCGGAACCGGGCGGTTATGTCCGTCTCGATGTCTATGAGGCGCTGCGCGATGAGATTCTCGATCAGCTGCGGGCCGCAATGCCGGTGGACTGCGTGGTGCTCGGCCTGCACGGGGCGATGGTGGCGCGCGGGCTCGACGACTGCGAGGGCGATCTGCTCGCCCGTGTGCGCGAGATCGTCGGCCCCAATGTGATCGTTGCCGCCGAACTCGATCCGCACAGCCATCTGACGGCGAAGCGCGTTGCGGCGGCGGACATTCTCGCCGCCTTTCTGGAGTTTCCGCATACGGATTTTCTCGAGCGCGCCGAGCATGTGGTGGATCTGGCGCTGCGCGCCACGCGCGGCGAAATACGCCCCGTGATCTCCACCTTCGACTGCCGCATGATCGACGTCTTTCCCACGAGCCGCGAGCCCATGCGCTCCTTCGTGGACCGCATGAAGGCGCTTCAGGGCAGGGGGGACGTTCTTTCGGTCTCGCTGATCCATGGCTTCATGGGAGGCGACGTGCCCGAGCTTGGCACCCAGGTCATGGTCGTCACCGACAATGCGCCGGAGGCCGGTGACGCACTGGCCGAAGAACTGGGGCTGGAGGTGCGCGGCATGCGTGGCATGACCGCGATGAACAGCCTCTCCATCGAAGACGCCATCGCGAAAGCCGGCACCGGCGGCAGGAGCGGAAAACCCGTCGTGATCGCGGATATGTGGGACAATCCCGGTGGCGGAACCGCAGGCGACAACACCGCGCTTTTGTATGCGCTTGTTGAAAGCGGCATCACGCGCGCGGGTGTTGCGACCATCTGGGATCCGCAGGCCGTCGGCTTTGCCCTTGGCGCGGGCGAGGGCACCATTCTCGACATGCGCATCGGCGGCAAGGCGAATGCGGCCAGTGGCACGCCGTTTGACGGCACATTCGAAATCCGCAGGCTGGCGGAAGAAGGGTGGCAGACCTTCGGCACCAGCCGCGTCACGCTTGGCCCGGCGGCTGTGGTGCGGCTTGTCGGCACCGAGATAGACATCGTGCTCAACACCAACCGCACCCAGACCTTCGAGCCGGATATCTTTTCTAATCTCGGGGTCGATCCGCTGGAAAAGCAGGTGCTTCTCATCAAGTCGACAAACCACTTCCATGCGGGTTTTGCGCCCATCGCGGAAGAGATCATCTACGCGGCGGTGGAAGGGTGCTATCCGAACAATCCGAAGACGGCGGGATACACCAAACTCGCCCGCCCCATCTGGCCGATAGACGAGAACGCATTCCAGTAGAAAACCTGCGCTCAAATGCGGCCTGTTTGACCAATCGCAAAGTGTGCCTCCATGTCGACGGCTAGAAGGAGCCGTCGATATCAAGCGTTCGAAGCCGAACCCAGGAGACCATTCATGAAAGCGATCAAAACCGCCGCCGTGGCACTTGTTGCCGGCCTTGCCCTTGGCATCGTCGCAACGCCCGGCTTCGCCGCCGAGTTTGAGATCAGGATGCTCAACAAGGGCGAGAAGGGCGTGATGGTTTTCGAGCCGGATTTCGTTCGCGCGCAGCCCGGCGACACGATCAATTTCGTCTCGGTCGATCCCGGCCACAATGCCGAGACCATCAAGGGCATGGTTCCTGAAGGCGCAGAAACATTCCGCAGCAAGGTCAGCAAGGATTTCTCGGTGACGCTGACGGAAGAAGGCATTTACGGCGTCAAATGCACCCCGCATTACGGCATGGGGATGGTCGCCCTGGTGGTGGTCGGCGAGCCGGGAAATGCCGACGCTGCGGCGAAGGTCAAGCACCCCGGAAAGGCGAAGAAGCACTTTGCCGAACTGTTTGAAGCGCTGCCGGAAAAACTCGCTGCCAACTGATCCGGGCAGGGCTATGCCGGGCGGGTTTCCTGCCCGGCTTTAATTCAGGGCCGGGGCCGCGGGAGGCTCCAGCGCAAGGCCCAGAAGCCCGGCAAGCGCGGAACGTTCGGCCACGAGATCGGCAAGCGAATAGCGGTCGAACACCGCCAGATATGCATCCAGCGCCTCGGCCACGACCCCCCTCAGGCGGCAGGCCGGGTTCAGTGCGCAGCGCGTCGCGCCACCGCCCATGCAGGCGACCAGCGCGAAACTTTCCTCCATCTCCCGCACGACCGCACCAAGGGTGATTTCCTCCGGCGCACGCGCCAGCGCGATGCCACCGGAGCGGCCGCGCTCCGTGGTCACCACACCCATCTGCGAAAGCCGACGCGCGACTTTCAGCAGATGGTTGCGCGACAGATCATAGGCATTCGCCACCTCGCTCACCGTGCAACCGGCATCGCCCCGCAGCGCCAGATAAATCAGCATCCTGAGCGCATAATCCGTCTGCTGCGTCATACGCATGGCGTCACCCCTGCGCTGCGCCGGAAACCCTGTGGGAGCGCACCAGACCGAACAGGGCGCAAAGCGATGCGCCAAGCAGGAGGAGCGCTTTAAGGCCCTCGCCGGAAGCGTAGATGAAGTGGTGCATGGAGGCCGGCAGCGGCGAACCGGCAATAACGGCCGCCATGCGCGCGTCAAGCACGGGCAGAAGCCAGAAGGATTGCACGGCGAGGATCACCACCAGAAGCGCCGTTGCCAGAAGAAGCATGCGTCGCCGATAAACGAACACCGTCGCCATCATCAGCAGGACGGCCAGCGCCCATTCAACGCGCGAAAAGGCTGCGAAGGTGACATTGCCGATCTCCAGCGCGACAGGCAGCGACATCGAGCCCGCCTGAAATTTCACCGGTGTGGCCAAAAAGGAAACGCCGCACACCATGCCCAGCCAGATGAGGGCGATGAAGCCATAGGCGGCGAGCGCTGCGGGGCTGGTTTCGTTCTCACGCATTGCCTGCACTCCTCGCACGCGCCGCATCCGGTCCGAGCGCTGCAGGCAGGCGGAAGAACATGGCCAGCCGCAGGCTCCTTGCAATGCGCTCGGCCCGCTCGACGAAGACCGCCGCGGTGCCCGGCGCGCACAGATCTGCAACCGTCTGCCGGAAGATGCCGAGCCAGATGTCGAAGTCGGATTCCTCGACGGTGGTGAGCTTCACATGCGCAGGCACGGGTCGGCCGTGATAGCTGCCATCCTTCAGGATCACGGCGCACCAGAAGTCCGTCATCTTTTCCAGATGCGGTTCCCAGTCGTCCTTGATCTCTCCGGCGAAAATCGGGCCGAGACGGGCATCGCTGCGAACACGGCGATAGAATTCCCGCACCAGACGGCCGATGAAAGCGCGGTCCACCGCCGGGTCTTTCAGGGCCTCGTCCGGCTGCGGCCTTGGGCGCGCCGACAATGCATCGCTCATGGCATGCTCCTAAAGTGATATATTTGATGCCACTTTTATCATGAAGGCGCGTCCACTCAACAGACGCGATGTCGCAGCGCCGATCTGCCTGGCAGGCGAGGGGGTGGCGGTCTCAGCCATGGGTTGTGCAGCGCCTCTCATTTAATCTTGACAAAGATACTCATATTAATGATGATTGGGAACGAAAACAGCGGATCACTCGTGATGCAGTATCGTCTCCTTTCGCCAGAAAGCCTGATACCAACCGAAGACGTCGACCCCGACCGGGTTGCCGGGCTTCAGGACGTCATTCTGCGCCACGGCTTCTGGACCGTGCCCATCGCGGTCGAGAGGAACGCCCTGTTCGTGATGGATGGCCATCATCGTCTCGCCGTCGCCCAACGCCTGCGTTTTGCCGTCGTTCCGGTCGTGTTGCGCGACTATTGCGATGTGAAGGTGGAGAGCTGGCGGCCGGGCATGACGATAACGCCAGCGCGTATCTTCGCGATGGCGCGCAGCGGCCGCAAATTCCCGAGCAAGACAACGCGGCATCTATTCGTGGAGGATCTGCCCGACTGCGCGCTGCCGCTTGGCCATTTGCGTCACCCGGGCATCGCGCCGCGTTTCTTCAGGTCAGCGCCCGAGGCGCGCCCGTGACGTTTCATGGCCACAAGCCCAATGCCGGGCTCTCCCCCGTCTTAAGCCCGGAAATCGCAAGATTTCTGGCCGAAGAAAGCACGCTTCTAATGGAGTGGATCGACCGGCACGGCTCCCCGCTCAACCTGATCTGGCCCGGACAGCTGGCGAAGAACCTTGCCGCGATGGAGGCGGTTCTCGCAGAGCGTCGCATCGCCCATGCGGTCTATTATGGCGCCAAGGTCAACAAATCACCGGGCCTGATGGCCACGGCATTGAAAGCCGGTGCCGGGATTGATGTGTCGAGCCTCTATGAGCTTCAGGACGCCCTGCATCTCGGAGCCGATGGGGGAAAGCTCGTGGCAACGGGACCGGCGAAATCCCGGGCGTTTCACGAGGCTCTGATAGACTGTCAGGCCCTGATTTCGGTCGATTCACCGGAAGAACTCGATGATCTGATCACCTGTCTTCCAGACCGGACGAGCGCGCAGCCGGTGCTTATGCGCCTGCAGCCTGCCGGTCATGAAAAGAGCCGTTTCGGCATGCCCGCACCGCGCCTGCGCGCCTGCTTTGCGCGCATTGCCGCCGAAAAGAAACTGCGCTTCGATGGGCTGCACTTTCATATAAGTGGTTATGCCTGGGAAGAGCGCGCAGAAGCATTGCGTGAAGCCGCTCCGCTGATCGCTGAAGCCCGCGCCATGGGGCTCGCCCCGCGCATGATCGACATTGGCGGCGGATTGCCGGCGCAATATGTCGATCCGCACGCCTATCGCGCGCATTTGCAGGCGCAGAGGCCTGACGATTATCGAACCGGAAGAGTGCCATCCGCGTTCTATCCCTATGGGGGCGCGCTTTCTGCCGCCGACTGGCTGCGCCATTTGCTCGACGCTCCCATGGGCGATGGCCTCAGCGTTGCGGATTATCTGAAGCGCGAAGCGCTGACGCTCGGGCTGGAGCCGGGGCGTGCACTCGCCGATCAGACGGCGCTGACGCTCTTTCGGATACTGCGGGTCAAGGCGCTCACGGCCAGAGACCATGTGATCTTTGTCGAAGGCAGCAGTTTCAGCGCCTGCGAGACGTGGTTTTCGTCCGAATTTCTGGTCGATCCGGTCCTTTTGCCGACGGGTCGCTCCGCACGCTTACTCAGGCCCGTTCGTGCCTACATCGCAGGCCACAGCTGCCTGGATGAAGACGTGCTTTGCAACCGTTGGCTCACCTTTCCGGTTGCTCCACGCGCCGGAGACATTCTGGTCTGCGCCAACACCGGCGGCTACCAGATGGACCTCCTCGAAAACGAATTTCATCGCCACCCGATGCCGGGCCGCCTTTGCGTGGTTCAGGACTCAAATGGGCAGCCAGCTCTTGTTCCTGACTCACTGACGAGAGGCGCACATGCTTTGCAGCACCATTGGCCAGTTGATCGGTTATACGCCGGTCATGATGATCCCTGTGCCGAATAGCGACGCTACGCTGGCACTCAAGATCGAGAAGAACAATCCAGGCGGTTCGATGAAAGACCGCATGGCGCGCAGCATGGTCATTGCCGCGCTTGAAGACGGAAGGCTTTCCCCCGGCGGGACGATTGTCGAATCCTCTTCCGGCAATACCGGCATAGGCCTGGCGCTTGCCGCGCAGGAATTCGGCCTGCGCTTTATCGCCGTGGTCGACCACCATGCAGCACCCGACAAGATCCGCACCATGCGGGCGCTCGGCGCGGAGATCCGCTTTGTCGAAGGCGATTTTCGCGAGGACGAGGTTGCGGTGGTGGAGCGGCAGCGACTTGCTGCACAGCTCGGTGCGCAGCTACCCGGCGCGCTCTTCATGAACCAGTCCGACAATCCGGCGAACCCGGATGGCTATGCCGGCTTTGTCGATGAATTGCTCGTTCAGTTTCCCAGAGGGATCGACGCCTTTGTGGGCTGTGTCGGTACCGGCGGCTCAATGACCGGCATCGCCCGGCGTCTGAAGCGGCACAACCCGCGCATTCGCACGATCGCGGTGGAGCCTGCCGGCTCCATCGTCTTCGGCAAGCCGGGGCATGCCTATTATCAGTCTGGCACGGGAACCCCGGCCGGCGACGAAGTGGGCAAAGTGCTCGATTACACCTGCATCGATGAAGGCGTGCAGGTTACCGACACGCAGGCGTTTGAAACCGCGCGCCATGTCGCCCGCCATCATGGTCTTCTGGTCGGGGGCTCCACGGGCGGAACCATCTACAAGGC
>MRWG01000473.1_pt1 | contig 46680 bp, 43 predicted proteins | sample 1013341 | NCBI WGS metagenome assembly MRWG01 (sample SAMN06117577, study PRJNA244670) | biofilm metagenome | biome: Water; feature: Cathode Biofilm; material: Biofilm; isolation source: microbial consortium enriched at the cathode of a solar microbial fuel cell | place: USA: District of Columbia ... | reverse complement strand
GGCGGGTGCGGCTGGATGAACTCGCGGCATTTTTCTTCTGCATCATCGGCGCGGTCAGTTTCGCCGTCGGCATCTACGGGCCGGCGTACGTACGCGGCTTCGAACACGGTCGCGACTCGCTCGTTGTCCTGGGTGGCTTTGCCGGGGTTTTCCTCGCGGGAATGTTGCTCGTCGTGCTGGCCGACGACGCGTTCCTGTTCATGGTTGCGTGGGAAGTGATGTCGCTGTCGTCGTATTTCCTCGTGGCGTTTCACCACGATCACGCGGCGAACCGGCGCGCGGCATTCCTCTACCTGTTGATGGCTCACGTCGGCGGGCTGGCCATTCTGCTTGGATTCGGCGTGCTGGCAGCGTTCGGTGGCGGATTCGAGTTTAGCGCGCTGCGCGCCGCACCCGTGCCAGGCCTGTGGGCGAGTATCGCCTTCGTGCTGGCCTTCGTCGGCTTCGGTATGAAGGCCGGTCTCGTACCGCTGCACGTGTGGCTGCCCGAAGCGCATCCGGTGGCGCCGTCGCATATCTCGGCGCTGATGTCCGGCGTCATGCTGAAAGTTGCGGTCTACGGTTTCATTCGCGTCGTCTTCGATCTGCTCGGCGATGTGCAGTGGCAGTGGGGAGTCGCGGTCGTCGTTGTCGGCAGTCTGTCGGCCCTGTTCGGTGTGCTCGCGGCCCTGATGGAAAGCAATCTGAAACGCCTGCTGGCATTTTCGTCGGTCGAAAACCTCGGCGTTATCTTCGTTGGCCTCGGAGTGTCGATGATCTTCATCGGCACGGGCGACCGTTTGCTCGGTGTCCTCGGCCTCGTTGCTGCGCTCTACCATGCGTTGAATCATGCCCTGTTCAAGGCGCTGCTGTTCTTCGGCGCCGGTGCGATACTGCACACCGCCCATGAGCAGGATCTGGATCAAATGGGCGGCCTGCTGCGGCGGATGCCGTGGACGGGGTTCGCGTTTCTCGTCGGTTGCATCTCGATTTCCGCATTGCCACCGTTTAACGGATTCGTCTCCGAGTGGCTGATATTCCAGACCGCGCTACAGGCCTGGCACCTCGAAGGCGGGGTACTTCGCAGCCTGCTGCCCATTGCGACCGCCGTGCTCGCGCTGACCGGTGCGCTCGTAGCCGCCACGTTCGTCAAGGTGTTCGGGGTGGCTTTCCTCGGTCGTGCGCGTAGCCGTCATGTGCGACGCGCCGGTCCGGTACCGTACGGGATGCGGGCCGGCCAGGTGTTGCTCGCCGGCGCTTGCTTGCTGCTCGGCGTCTTTCCGAGCACCGCGATCGAATGTATTCGTCGCGTTCCGGAGCAACTGCTCGACGCTTCGCTGCCTCAGGCCACCGCGCAGGGCTGGCTGTGGCTGACCCCGGTATCGCCGGACACGGCCAGCTACAGCGCACCGTGGGTGGTGCTCCTGTTGACGATAATCGCGATCGTTGTCGCCGTCGTCACGCGCCGGAGTGCGAGTCGCCGCGTGCGTCGCAGGGATGCCTGGGACTGCGGTTTCGCGCCGCCGAGTGCGCAGATGCAATACACGGCAACCGCGTTCGCCCAACCCATACGCCGGGTGTTCGGCTCGCTGTTCGACATTACGGAACACACCGACCTCGATGAAAAGGGGCGTTACCACCATCACCTGGTTATCGCGGATCGCAGCTGGAAACTCCTGTATCTGCCGTTAGCGCGACTCGTCGACAAAGCCTCGCGGCGCGTACTGCGACTCCAGTCCGGCAATGTGCGCACGTATCTCGGTTGGACCCTGACAACATTGTTGGTGCTGTTATGGACCATCTCCTGAGTTTGCCGGCCTGGACGATCGCGGCGCTGCAGGCGCTGCTGTACCTCGCACTCGCGCCGCTGCTCGTCGGCTGGGTGCGTAAAGTCAAAGCACGCCTGCAAAATCGTCGCGGCGCGCCCGTGCTCCAGCCGTTCAGTGACTTGCGCAAATTACTGAGCAAGGAAGTGCATGTCGCGCACACGGCCTCGCCGCTGTTCCGGATTGCCCCCTACATCGTCTTCACGGCGACCTGGCTGGCCGCGGCGACCGTGCCGCTACTCGCGGTCGAACTGCCGACCGCGGCGATGGCCGATATCGTCGTGCTCGTGGGGCTGCTCGCGCTCGGCCGGTTCTTTCTTGCCCTGGCCGGTATGGACGTGGGTACCGCGTTCGGCGGCATGGGCTCGTCGCGCGAGATGCTCGTCTCCGCACTCGCCGAGCCGGCGATGTTGATGGCGGTATTCACATTGGCCATGCAGGCACACAGCACGAACCTCTCGGCGGTCGTCAATTATCAACTCGTACTCGGGTTGTCACTGAAGCCGTCGCTGCTGTTCGCATTGGCGGGATTGTCGCTCGTCGCCATCGCGGAGACCGGCCGCATACCGGTGGACAACCCGGCCACGCACCTCGAGCTGACGATGATCCACGAGGCGATGATCCTCGAGTATTCCGGTCGCCATCTGGCCCTGATGGAGTGGGCGGCGCAAATCAAACTCGCGCTGTACGGGGTGTTGATCGTGAGTATCTTCCTGCCGTGGGGGATCGCACAGACGTTCGCGCCCCTGCCGTTGCTGATCGCGCTCGGGGCGATCGGGCTCAAGTTGTTCGTATTGGGCGTGCTGCTGGCCGTTGCCGAAACCGTGCTGGCAAAAATGCGCTTGTTCCGCGCGCCGGCACTGCTCAATCTCGCGTTACTCCTGGCGCTGCTCGGCCTGTTGAGCCACATCATTCTCGAGGTGGGGGTATGATCGAAAGCTCGGGGCTGCCGTTGCTGCAACAAGCCGTGCTCGTGCTCGCCGCGCTCGTGCTGTTCCTGTCGTTCGTGCTCATCGCGCAAACGCGTCTCGTCTCGGCGATACACGCGTTCGCCTGGCAGGGAGGCCTCCTCGCCGCCGCAACCGCGGTCGTCGCGATGGAAAACGCGGAAGCCCATCTGCTCATTTCCGCCCTGCTGACCCTCGCGCTGAAAGCCGTGCTGATCCCGTGGATGCTGCATCGCCTGACCCGCAGACTCAATCTCGAGCGCGATGTCGAGGTCGTACAGCACACGGCGCTCGTCCATATTGCCGCGGTTGCCATGGTCATCTTCAGCTACTGGCTCGTGTTACCGATCGCGCAGCAGGGCTTCGGATTTACGCGCAATATCATCGGCGTCAGTCTCGCCATCGTCCTCATCGGTCTGCTGATGATGATCGCGCGCCAGCAGGCGGTCTCGCAGGTCCTCGGATTCATGTCGATGGAGAACGGACTGTTTCTTGCCGCCGTGTCGGCAACGGAAGGGATGCCGCTCGTCGTCGAGTTGGGGATCGCTTTCGACGTGCTCGTCGCGATGGTCCTGTTCGGGGTGTTTTTCCTGCAGATCCACACGAGCATCGATTCACTCGACGTCGACCGCCTGAATCGACTTCGCGAACGCCCGGACGAACCGCTATGACGGCGTTGTTGTGGACGCTGCTGACCCCCATCGTCGGGAGTGTCGTTCTCGCACTGGTTCGTGCATTGCACACGGCCGGCTGGATCAATGTTTCAGTATCGGCCGTGTCATGCGGCGCGTCACTGGCGCTCGCCTGGCAGGTCGCGGAATTCGGCGAGGTCGCCGGCGGTACGTTCCGGGTTGACGCATTCAACGTCTACCTCGTGGCGCTGACGACGTTCATCGGTTTGACGACCTCGATTTTTTCACGCCCCTACATGGAGTATGTCTGCGAAACAGGACTGATCAGCGAACGCGGCCTGCGCCTGTACCATTCGATGTACCAGGCGTTCATGTTCACGATGCTGCTGGCACTGACAACGGATAATCTCGGGGTGCTGTGGGTGGCGGTCGAAGGCGCCACGCTCGCGACCGTGCTGCTCGTGTCGCTGTATCGCACCCCGGAGGCGATCGAAGCCGCGTGGAAATATTTCATCCTGTGCGGGGTCGGCATTGCGCTCGCGCTGTTTGGCACGGTGCTGACGTATTTCGCCGCGCAGCACATCGTCACGACAGGCGTTGCACCGGGTCTGGCCTGGAGCGAGTTGTATCGACATGCATCGAGCCTCGAACCCGTCGTAATGAGCCTGGCCTTCGTCTTCCTGCTCGTGGGCTACGGTACGAAAATCGGCCTCGTGCCGATGCATCAGTGGTTACCCGATGCGCATTCGGAGGGCCCGACCCCGATGTCCGCGGTGCTTTCGGGTCTGCTGTTGAATGTGGCGCTGTATGCGGTCGTGCGGATCAAAATGCTCGTCGACGGCTCGCTCGCGGCAACCGCGAACCCGCATATGGCCGGGCAGTTACTGATGGGGTTCGGTCTCGTGTCGTTTCTCGTCGCCGGCCTGTTCCTGAATCGCCAGCGCGACATCAAGCGCATGTTCAGTTATTCGTCGATCGAACACATGGGACTGATGACATTCGCGTTCGGACTTGGCGGACCGCTCGCGACGTTCGGCGCGCTGCTGCATATGCTCGTCCATTCACTGACGAAGTCCGCGATCTTCGTGACGGTCGGGCATGCGGCGCACATCGCGGGAACCCAGCGCATCGATCAGATCCGCGGTCTGATCCGCACGCAGCCCGCTGTCGGCTGGTCGTTACTCCTCGGGGTCGTGGCGATCGCGGGATTTCCGCCGTTCGGCGTGTTCACGAGCGAGTTCCTGCTGCTGACGGCCACGATGGATGCCCAGCCCTTGTTCACGGTGGCGCTCGTCAGCGGACTCGTGATCGCGTTCGCGGGATTGTTTCGCCACATTCATCCGATGGTGTACGGGACGCAACCGGAAGGCCAGCAACCGGTACGCGCGAACATGGTTCCGGTTGTCGTGCATCTGATCCTCGTTTTGTGGCTCGGCTTTGCCATTCCGGATTTCCTTGCCGGGTGGCTGGACCGGGTAACCCTGCTGATCACCGGGAGTCATCTGCTATGACGAAATCAGCCTGGCTGTCGGATTACGCTTTGCGCCTCGGCTCGAACAACGTGCGTTTGCTGCCCGCGGCTTCCGGCACACTCGCGCCCGCCCACGTCATCAGCATTACGCCGGACAACTGGCTTGCGACGGCCCGGGTCAACGCGGAACTCGGGTTTCGGTTTGCCGGCCTGTGGGGCGATCCCTTGCCGGTCGGGTTTCGTGTGTACGCGTGCTTTGAAGCCGACGGCAACTACGTCGTCGTGTCGACCGAACTCGCCGCGGACGAACCCGGGCTGCCCTCGATCGCTGCGATCTTTCCCGGTGCCGTGCGTCTCGAGCGACATCTGCATGACCTGTTGGGGGTCGAACTGATTGATTGCGCGGATACGCGGCGATGGACCCGCCACGAGGCCTGGTCGGCGGATGAATATCCGCTGCGCAACGATTTCCCCCTGGCCGGGCAACCGCGTCATCGCACGCCCTCGGACGTCGACTACGAGTTCGTTGCGATACGCGGGAAGGGGGTTTATCAAATCCCGGTCGGCCCGGTGCATGCCGGCATCATCGAGCCGGGCCACTTTCGCTTTCAGGCCGTTGGCGAGGAGATCCTGCGGCTGGAAGAGCGGCTGGGATACGTGCACAAGGGCGTCGAGAAACTCGCTGTGGGACGGGATCCGGCGGCGCTCGCCCGCCTCGCGGGCCGGGTGTCCGGCGATTCGACGGTGGCGCATACGTGGGCGGCCTGCCAGGCGATGGAAAGAGCCGCACGCTGCGGAGTCCCGCGACGCGCGCTGTATCTTCGCGCCATCGCGTGCGAGCGGGAACGCATCGCGAACCACCTCGGCGATATCGGTGCGATCTGCAACGATGTCGGGTTCGCATTCGCCCATGTCCAGTTTGCCCGCCTGCGCGAGCTCTGGCAGCGCCGCAACGATGAACTGTTTGGGCATCGTTTGCTCATGGACCTGATCGTCCCGGGCGGTGTGCGCGTTGATCTCGATCCCGAACAGTCGAGCCGACTGCATAGCGATCACGAAGCATTGCGCCATGAACTCGTGCCGCTGTTCGACATCGTCGACGACCATCCGTCGCTCGACGATCGCCTGATCGGCACCGGCGTACTGAACCCGGGAGATGCGCAGGCACTCGGTTGTACCGGTTACGTCGGCAAGGCCAGCGGGCAATCCTTCGATGTCCGGGCACACTCGGCCTATCCACCCTATGACGAGCTTCGAATCGAACCGGCAGCGTACGCCGAGGGCGACGTGTCGGCACGGATCCGGGTACGCATGGATGAACTGCTCGCGAGTCTCACGATGCTGGATCAGCTCATCGAACAATTGCCGGACGACGGCTACGCGGTCGCGCTGCCGGCAGCGGACGAGGGCGCCGTCGGGCTCGGCATCATCGATGGCTGGCGTGGCGAGCTCCTCGCGTTTATTCGTTTCGGCGAACACGGGCGCATCGCCCGGTTCTTCCCGCGTGACCCGAGCTGGTTTACCTGGCCCGCGCTCGAACGACTGATCCACGACAATATCGTGCCGGATTTCCCGGTTTGTAATAAGTCGGTGAACGGGTCGTACTCGGGCCAGGATCTGTAGGACAGGAACATGTATCGGATTCTCAAACAGTCGCTGAAGACCGGGGTGGTCACGGATCGGCCGCCGGAGCTCGTCGACGAACAACTGCACGAACTCGGCATATCCCTGAAGCGCCACATCGACGCGCGTTTCGGTCGCAGTCTCGCGATCCGGCACATCGATGCCGGATCGTGCAACGGCTGCGAACTCGAGCTCCATGCCCTGAACAATCCGTACCATGACATCGAGCGGTTCGGGGTCAGATTCGTCGCCTCGCCGAGACACGCGGATGTGCTGCTGGTCACCGGGCCTGTTTCCCGCAACATGGAAAACGCATTGCATCGAGCGGCAGCCGCGACTCCCGGTCCGCGCTATGTCGTCGCGGCCGGCACCTGTGCCTGCGATGGCGGCGAGTTCGGCGTGTCCTACGCGAGTTGTGGCGCGGTGGAAAACGTGCTGCCGGTCGATGTAAAGATCCCGGGTTGTCCACCGTCACCGACCGTCCTCATGCAGGGGCTGCTCTCGGCGCTGACGCTGCGGCAAAAGTAACGGGTCGCGCTCGCCCGGGCGCCACGGTCCTCAAGCAATGGGGACATCCCGCATTCCTGCCACCTGATCTGTCGTTCGACAGGCGCAAGCCATCGGTGCTTAAATCGGTCCCGGAAATGGGGACATCCCACATTTCATCACGCACGAAAGAATAATGGGGACATCCCACATTCAACGTGACGCGGATTCGGGGGTACGGTCAAAATACGCATGTTTCACAATAATAACGTGACGCGTAGCGGCCACTTTGAAACGCTATCCGCAGTGTGAACGGGATAACCTCATAGCAACCGGCGCAGGTGCGGGACTTGCAGTCGTGAGCTTCAAAGCGGCAATGCAGGCGCGGTGATTGCCGGGTTACAGACCAGCGCAATGACCCGCGAGCGACACACATTGTTAATTTGCCCGCACGAGAGCCGGTGCAAACGGGGAAAGCGATGACATTTTCGAAAGAAGAACTCGTGGCCGTGTATGGCCAAATGCGACTCATTCGGGCGTTTGAGGAATCCCTGCACGCGATCGCGGAAGTGGACAATACGTTCGGCTTTGCCCACCTGTACGCGGGCGCCGAGGCCTGTGCGGTAGGCGTTTGTGCCCATCTCGAACCGACCGCCCGCGACATCGTTACGAGCGCGCACCGCGCACACGGACATTTCCTCGCGAAGGGTGGTGATGTGAACCGGATCGCCGCGGAAGTGTTTGGCCGCCGGGACGGTAGTGGCGGTGGCAAAGGCGGCACGATGCATGTCGCCGACTGGGCCGTGGGTATGCACGGCGGCAACGGGATCATCGGCGCTTCCGCTCCGCACGCACTCGGCGCGGCGTTCAGTGCGAAGTATAAAAAGACCGGCGGCGTTGCCGTCGCGTTCGGCGGCGATGGCGCCGCGAACCAGGGCGCCGTGTTCGAATCGATGAACTTTGCGAAAGCCTACGAATTGCCGGTGGTCTTCGTGCTTGAAGATAATGGCTACGCCGAATCGACGCATAAATCCTACACGACGGCCGGCGATCCCGTTGCCCGGGCAGCGGGGTTTGCTATGCCGGCCGTAGCCGTCGACGGCGCGGATTTTTTCGCCGTGAGTGAGGCCGCGCGTGAAGCGATCGAACGCGCGCGCAACGGCAACGGCCCGAGCTTTATCCATAGCCAGGTGCCCCTGTTCTTCGCGCATTTCGAAGGTGATCAGGAAACCTATCGGGCCGACGGCGAAGTTGCCGCGCTACGCGCCGATCGCGATTGCCTGAAAAAATTCCGCGAACGTGTCACCGCGGACGGCACGATTACCGCCGCCGAGCTCGACCGCGTCGATGCCACGGCCACCGAACAGGCCGCGGCGGCGATCGCGGCGGCGCAACGGGCGCCGCAACCGTCCCCCGAAGCGCTGTACACCGACGTCTACGCGAGCTACTGAGGAACGACTGCAATGCCAGATACCACAATGCGTGCCGCGCTGAATGATGCTCTGAAGATCGCCATGCGCGACGATCCGGACGTGTTTGTCATCGGCGAAGACATTGCGGGCGGTGCGAACGCGCCCGGCGAAGACGACGCCTGGGGCGGCGTGTTCCAGGTTACGAAAGGTCTCGTCGGTGAATTCGGACGCGAGCGGGTCATCGACACGCCGATCAGCGAGACGGCGTTCCTCGGCCTCGCGATCGGTGCAGCAAACACGGGCTTACGCCCGGTAGTCGAAATCATGTTCGTTGATTTTTTCGGTGTGTGTTTCGACCAGGTACTGAATAACGCGGCGAAGTTTCGTTATATGTATGGTGCCCATGCGGCAACGCCGATCACGATACGCACGACTTATGGTGTGGGCGGTCTGTCCGCGGCGCAGCACAGCCAAACCCTGTATTCCGTGTTTGCACATATTCCCGGTATCAAGGTTGTCGTGCCGTCCAACCCGTATGATGCAAAGGGTCTGTTGCTCGAATCGATCCGTGATGATGATCCGGTGATCTTTTTCGAACACAAGGCGCTGTACGATGCCGTTGGTGATGTCCCTGCCGAACCCTACCGGATCCCGCTCGGGCAGGCCGAAGTCCGGCGACGCGGTGATGATGTGACGATCGTCGCGCTCGGGCGCATGGTCGGACTTGCGGAGCAGGCGGCCGATCAACTGAGCGCCCAGGGGATCGGCTGCACCATCGTCGACCCGCGAACAATCTCACCGCTGGACGAGGCGACGATCCTCGATTGCGTTCGCAGCACCGGACGCCTGGTCGTTGTCGACGAAGGCCATCCTCGCTGTGGCATGGCCAGCGACATCGCGGCGATCGTTGCGCGCAAGGCATTCAGGGATCTGAATGCGCCGATATCCGCGGTTACCGCACCGCATACGCCCGTACCGTTCGCGGCGAATCTCGAGGCGCTGTATGTCCCGACCGCGGAAGACATCAAAACCGCCGTTGTTGATGTCATCAACTATTCGTAGCAAGCAGAAATGGGGACATCCCACATTTTCGTTGAACGCCCGGCGCTTCCGCAGAAATGGGGACATCCCACATTTTCGTTGAACGCTCGGCGCTTCCGGATCTGCAGATCGCGAGGGCTCTGCTCCTCGCTCTCACAGCTGTAAAACAACGGCACTCGTACCTGGAGCAGAAATGGGGACATCCCACATTTTCGTTGAACGCTCGGCGCTTCCGGATCTGCAGATCGCGAGGGCTCTGATCCTCGCTCTCACAGCTGTAAAACAACGGCACTCGTACCTGCAAATGCCGAACCCGGATCACGGCCGGATCTGACAGCCGGCGACCGCCTGCTGTGCTCAAACGCGCCCGTTCGCGTCGATGCTGGCCTCCGAGTTGACGGACTGCCTGTAAGGGCACACCGGTAAATCGCGCGGCGCCGCGTCGCGGCGGACATAAGGGGCTCGATTCGCGCAGGATTCCGGAACCGCTCGCGAAAATCCTGCCGCCAACAGCGCGCGTCATAGCGCCGGGGAGTCACCCCGGGTCCTACACGACAAGCGCCCGTTTGTCTGCATCGTTTCGAACGGCGAGAGCCGTTATAGTCCGGCCCTTGTTGATTTCACCCGGAGTTTTGCCGAACGTATGTTGCCGCCGATTGCCGACCGAATTGCCACCGAACTGGGCGCACGCGCAGCCCAGGTTACCGCCGCCATGAACCTGATGGACGAAGGCGCCACCGTGCCGTTCATTGCCCGTTACCGCAAGGAAGCCACCGGCGGTCTTGATGATACCCAGCTGCGCCACCTCGACGACCGTCTGGCCTACCTGCGCGAACTCGAAGAGCGTCGCAGCGCGGTGCTCGAGTCGATCGAAGCCCAGGGCAAGCTGACCCCGGCGCTACGCGAATCCGTATTGCTCGCCGAAACGAAACAGCGCCTCGAGGATCTGTACCTGCCCTATAAGGTCAAGCGCCGTACGAAGGGCCAACTCGCGCTGGAAGCCGGACTTGCCCCGCTGGCGGACGGCCTGCTGGCCGATCGCAAGCGGGACCCTGAAACCGAGGCGGCGGCGTATCTGCGCGAACCGTTCAGCACCGATGCCGGTGACAACCCCGGCGTGGCCGACGTCAAGGCGGCGCTCGATGGCGCCGCGGCAATCGTGATGGATCGCCTTGCCGAAGACGCAGAACTGCTCGCCGAACTGCGCCAGCACCAGTGGGACAACGGTCTCATGGTTGCCGAAGTGGTTGCGGAGCAGGCTGCAAGCGGGGAAAAATTTCGCGACTATTTCGAGTATTCGGAGCCGATCTCGAGCGTGCCGCCGCACCGCGCACTGGCGCTCTTTCGCGGGCGTTCCGAGGGAGTGTTGCGGCTTACCCTGAAATTGCCCGAGGAGATCGAAGCAGACGGCTGGAGTGCGGAACTCGGCCCGTGCGAGCGCCGCATTGGACAGTGGCTCGACTGGCGCGACGAAGGCCTTCCCGCGGATGGCTGGATCAGCAATACCGTGCGCCTGGCGTGGCGGGCACGCTTGTCGCATGCGATCGAGACGACCTTGTTTACCGACGTGCGGGCGACGGCGGAGGCCGAGGCCATCCGGGTATTCGCGCAAAATCTCCGCGACCTGCTGCTCGCCGCACCCGCCGGGGCAAGAAATACGATGGGCCTCGACCCGGGTATTCGCACCGGCGTCAAGGTGGCGGTGGTCGACGCGACCGGCAAGCTGCTGGACACGGCGACGATCTACCCGTTTGCGCCGCGCAACGATATCCGGGGATCAATCAACACGCTGGCCGGCCTTGCGGCAAAACATGCTGTCGACCTCATCGCGATCGGCAACGGTACCGCGTCCCGCGAAACCGATGCGCTCGTCGCCGAGCTGAAAAAACAGCAACCCGACCTTGGCCTGCATTCGGTCATCGTGTCTGAAGCCGGTGCCTCCGTGTATTCCGCTTCCGAACTCGCGGCCCGGGAATTTCCCGCGCTGGACGTGAGCCTGCGCGGTGCCGTGTCCATCGCGCGCCGGCTGCAGGATCCGCTGGCGGAACTCGTCAAGATCGATCCGAAATCCATCGGGGTCGGCCAGTACCAGCATGACGCGAACCAGGTCAGGCTCGCCCGTGCGCTGAACGGTGTGGTCGAGGATTGCGTGAACAGTGTCGGCGTGGACGTGAACACGGCTTCCGCACCGCTGCTCGCCCGGGTTGCGGGCCTCACGCCGGGTCTCGCCGAAAACGTGGTACAGCTTCGCGACGCGCGTGGCGCGTTCAGGAACCGCCGGGAACTGCTCGACGTGCCGCGTCTGGGACCGAAAGCTTATGAGCAGGCGGCCGGTTTTCTGCGCATCGCGGGCGGTGACAACCCGCTTGACGCCTCGGGCGTGCACCCCGAAGCGTACCCCGTCGTGGAGCGCATTCTGTCCGATCTGGGCCAACCGGCCATTGGCGTCATGCAGCAGCCGTCGTTATTGAAAGCCGTCAACGCCGAACGTTACACGGATGAGCGTTTCGGCCTGCCGACGGTGCGCGACATTCTCGCGGAACTCGAAAAGCCCGGTCGCGACCCGCGGCCGGAATTTAAAACGGCACGTTTCGATGACGCCGTGAACGACCTCAAGGATCTGAAACCCGACATGGTGCTCGAAGGGGTCGTCACGAACGTCACGAACTTCGGTGCGTTTGTCGACATCGGCGTACACCAGGATGGCCTCGTGCACATCTCGGCGCTGGCCGATCGGTTCGTGAAAGATCCCCATGAAGTGGTCAAGGCCGGCGATATCGTCAAGGTCCGCGTGGTCGACGTCGACGTTGCGCGCAAACGGATCGGTCTGACGATGCGACTCACGGATCGCACCGACAGCAGCAACAGGCCGAATGCGAAGCGTGAGACGAAGCGCCCGCCCCGGGAACGCAAACCCGGCAAACGTCAGGGCTCAAGCGCCGCGGCGCAGAAACCGATGGGCGCGATGGCGAGCGCTTTCGCCAGCGCCAGGCGGAAGACATAGCGGTTGTCCGCCGCCGCCCGACCTTGGCTTCAGGGTGACTCTGCTCCCCGCGTCGCTCATCGTGATGCCGAGCGGCCTCATGGCGCTGGCTGGCCGAAAGCCGGCTTTGCGTTGCGGCTTATCGAAATTGTTCCCCTGTGCCGAACGGCAGTTGTCCGGCACGTAAGCGCGCAACTTGGAACCGCCCCGGGCACGGCACTGACGCCGCCGTGATGTTCGCGAGACCGGTGTTAGAACGACGCGGTGATGCGTTTTTTTCCAGCCATTTTTTGCGGTCTCCACCTGATGAGAGGAAAGCGAGCGGTCGACGCGGCGATAGCGGCCGGATAAGCATGTCGTTGCTATCGTAGCGTGCTGCAAAAATTGGCGGGCAATACCGGGATCGAACGAGTAAGCCCTGCCGTGTGAACGCGTTATAACACTTGTTCTGTTGCAGACGATTGGAGATCGACACGAGCGTTAACAACCGCATAGCGAGTGTTCGGGTAACGGCAGATCACGCTGAATTTCGTTCGTGCCGTGACAATAATTGTGACAAGGGTTTCGCTGTCATGGACGAGCGAGGAGCACCGACGAACGCGCGTTCGATGCGGACAAAGCAACGTTAGTAATGTTGGCCAGCGCTCGCCGTCGCAGCCGGGCGCGTCGCTCGGCGGGCGACAATCGCCGGCGCGATCGGCGCGTGCTCCCTGGCAACGGGTTGCAGGTAATTGCCGCGCGGGTGCCGCACGGCTCACCGGTGCCGGATTCCGGTCGAACACGCGACCGCGAACGCCGCGGAGCGCCGAGCGGCCGATGCCCTGTCGCTCAGTCCAGCATGCGCAGGAAATCCAACAGTATGGCGTTGGTCTCCGCCGCTCGCTCCTGTTGCAACCAATGGCCGGCGCCTGCGAGTACATGGCTGCCGAGCCAGTTCGGTATCCACTCGGGTGCACGCTCGATCGCCTCCGCGCCCCACCACGTGCCGATGTCGTATTCGGCCCCGAGGAACATGGCCGGCACTTCGAGCTTGCGCTTTGCGTACGGCTCGAGGTCGTGCCAGTCGTTCCCGAGGTTGTGGTAGTAGCTGAGCGGGCCGGCGAAACCACCGCACTCGAGCGCCTCGACGAAAACGTCGAGATCCGATTCGGTGAACCATGCCGGCATCGAGTCCGGGGTGACGAAGCGTTCGCGCATCAGGTCGCCGGGCTTCAGGCACAGCGCGCTGGCGCGCGTCAGCTCGACCGGGTCCTGGCCTTCGAGTTCGAGCCCCGACGCCGCCAGCGCGTCACCCGACACCGTCCACACGATATCGCGCACCCAACCGCGCAGGTCGACTTCGATCTCGTCGATGATCGGTCCGAGTGTTGCGAAGTACTCCTGGTAGAAGATTTGGCCCGGTCCGGCGATTGCCCGGTGGACCTCGTGCGGCGGGCGTTCCCCGAACGGGTTGCCGGGCAACGCGATCACGCCGCGCCCTGAAAATGGCACGCACATGCCGAACACCCCGCGAAAACTTTCCGGGTACATCCACGCCGCTGACCACACCACCGGTGCGCCCCAGTCGTGGCCGACCAGGACGGCCTGGCGTTCACCGAGTGCCGTGACCAGGCCGCGCAGATCGGCGGTCAGCGCGCCGATGCGGTAGGCATCCGTATTCCAGAACTTGGATGAACGGCCGTAGCCGCGCTGGTCGATAGCAACCGCACGATAGCCGGCCGCGGCCAGCGCCGGCAGCTGGAAACGCCACGAATACCATAGCTCGGGAAAGCCGTGTACCAGAATGACGAGCGGGCCCTCGCCTTGTTCGGCGACGTGCAGGCGCACGCCGTCGACGCTCACCAGATGATGCTTCGTATCCATTAGTTTCACCTCCTCATTCGTTGATGTCCGTGTCTTGCGCTGTCGTGTACCGCTCGCAGAGGCCGCGGTCCTGAAGGCTGGCGGCGCGCGGCCTCGCCATGCCGGCGCCGGCACCCGGTGTTTGGGGTCCGCGTCAGGATCTGATTTAATTGCACCCGCTCGGCACGCGTTGCAACGTTCCGCCGACGGAAGTGCAGCGGTCCTGTTCAGTGTTCGACGTAAACCCGGTCGCGTAACGGCTACGGGAACGAGCGACCCTGGCTTCCGGCTGAAAAGCCAGGCATTCGCCATGCGACGATAACGGTGAAAGAAAAGGCCGTCGCCTGAGCCATAATCGGGCCATCCGGGAGCGACAGGATTCACGCGCACAATGTTCGGTGCAATTCAACGACTGTACAGTCCCATGCGCCGATGAACCGGCATCGGGATGGACAACCTGCGACACAGCGGCGATCTGCTGCCGCTCCAGGAGGCGAGCTTGTCGATGACGACACCGATCCCGGTGCGTAAGGACCACGCGGGTCCCGAAGGCGCCAGGGTGCGCGAGGATATCGACCGCGCCCACACCATGGCCCACCTGCGCAAGGCCGAAGGCGATATTGCCTGGCTGCGCTGGATTGGCATGGCGCTGTGGGCGGTGGTGCTCTATCGCCAGGGAATTCCCGCCGGCTGGCATCCGGCGTGGGTAGTTTTCGCCATGGGGGTCGCTTATTCCGCGCACATGCAATGGCGCCTGCGCGACCCTGGCGCGATCCGCACCAGCGCGTGGCTTGCGACTATCGGCGACCCACTGCTCGCGGCGTCCATGTGCCAGGTGACCGGCGGTATCGATTCGGTGTTCTTCCCGTTCCTGTTTTTCACCCTGCTGGCGGCGGCGTTTCGCTTCGGCGCGCGCGAGACCGTGGGCGTGTTCGCGCTCAACACGAGTCTCGCGGTTCTCCTGTACAACACCGCGCCGAACCCGAACGTTGACATCGATGCGCTCATGATCGCGATCTTCTACCTCGGGTTTTCCGCCGCGCTCGGCGCCATGCTCGCGGCCTGGGCACGCGAGAACATCAATCTCGCGATGACCCGCACGGAAGCCCTGCGCGACGCGCACGCGCGCAGCCGGTCCCTGCTGCACCGCCTGATCGACGTGCAGGAAGACGAACGCAAACGGATCGCCGGCGACCTGCACGACGGCATGGGCGGGCACTTGTTCACGCTGCAGCAGGGCCTCGACGAGTGTGCGCGCCGCTGCGGCGACGACACGGAATTGAAAGAGCGGCTGACGGCGCTCGCCGTTGGCAGCCGGGCCTGCACGACCGAAGTCCGCAACCTGATGAACGAGCTGCGTCCGACGGTGCTCGACGATCTCGGGTTTCACGCCGCGCTCGGCGACTACGTCTCGGACCTCGCCGATGCGGAGACATTCTCGATTACGGTGAACTTCGACCCGACGCTGGAAGGCTGGCGCTCGGTTAGCGACGCGATGTTGTTCCGGATCGTGCAGGAAGCGCTGCTCAACGTGCGAAAACACGCGCAGGCGAACAAAGTCGAAATCGAACTCGTGCACGAGAACGGGGCCGCCGTATTGCGGATCGAGGACGACGGCTGCGGCTTCGTCCCGCGGCTCGCTGAGCATGGTCATTACGGCCTGTTGACGATGCGCGAACGCGCCGAAGCCCTTGGCGGCGAACTCGACATCGACAGTGAGCCGTCCAGGGGCACGCGCATCACCCTGCGTCTGCCGTTCGACGGGCCGTTATGAAACCGATACGCGTTTACCTCATCGACGATCATCACGTCATGCGCCAGGCCGTCGTCGGCATGCTGAACGAAGCCGACGACATCGTCGTGATCGGCCACAGCGGCGACCCGCGCGAAGGAGTCGACGGCGCGTTGTCGTCCCGTCCCGATATCGTCCTCGTCGATCTGAAGATGCCGGGCATGAACGGCCTCGCGGTGATCGGGGAACTCGCCACCCGGCTGCCCCAGGCGGGACTCATCGTATTCACGATGCACGACAACCCGGCCTACGTGTGGGAAACCATGAGCGCCGGCGCGCGCGGCTATGTACTCAAGAGCGCCGACAAAAGCGACCTGTTGCGTGCGGTGCGCGCCGTTGCCTCGGGTTCGGGCTACCTGCAGGCAGAAGTGACCCTGCCCCTGCTCAAGCGGCTCGCGCGCGATGCGTGCGCGGCGGGCGAGCGCGGCGCCCTGACGTCGCGTGAAATGCAGATCCTCGAATGTCTCGCCGATGGTCAGAGCAACAAGGTGATTGCAGGCACCCTGACGATCACCGAGCAAACCGTTAAATCCCACCTTAAGAAACTGTACGAGAAAATCGGCGCATCCGACCGCGCGCACGCGGTTGCCATCGCGCTCAGACAGCGCCTGATCGAATAGTAGCGCTGCACAAGCCTGTCGCCCGCCGCGCGTGGCGTCGTGCACGACGTTGTCGCTACCACTCGCCTTTCGACAGTGTCTTGAGGTGCTCGGCCCAGTTCGCATAGGGGCGCAGGGGAGTCCAGCTGATGTCCCAGACGACGTGGGCGTATCCGAGTTTCCAGATCGGCAGGCTGTGGACGACCTCGTCCATCCCGTCGCCATCTTCGACATCGAGTACGACGATGACTTCGTATTTGCCCGCAACTTTCCAGATGTGCTTGATGACCCCCGCACTGACGGCTTCCATGGCGGCAACGGATTCTTGCCGCCAGACTTCGAAAAACTCCTTGTTTGAAGCGCCTTCCGGTTTTTTGATCTTGCCGTGTAGCATGATTTCCATCGTCGAGTCCTCGTTCGTATGCCAGGAGCGGAACAGGGTCTTCCGTACGCCGTTGCCCCTGTAATTACGGCGTAGCAAAAAGAACAGTCGTACCGTTGTGCTCCCGCCGCAGCCGTCGATAGCGACGCGTGTGTCGACGTCGCGAGGCCGCGCGCGCGGATCCGGACGAAGCGCGTCTGCTCAGCGCTGCTGCAGGATCCAGCGCACGATGTCACGGGCGGCCGCAGGCTCCAGCGTGTCGTGCGCGATCATCGGCACCACACCCCAATTACCGGCGCCACCGTGGCGGATCTTTTGCGCCAGTACCTCGATGGTGTGTTCGTCGGCGTCCGCATAGCGTGCCGCGATAGCGGCATAGGCAGGGCCGATTCGGGTTTCACCAACCGCGTGACAAGCGATGCACCCGTGCGTGTCAATCGCGCCGGGTATATCCGCGGCGCCGCTCGTGTGGCCCACGAGTATCGTTGCGAGGATCGCTGTTCGGCACACGGCGGACGTCCGCTTCATGTCAGTCTCCCGGTTCGATGGTGACGACCATCGACGGTCCCGAGCCGACCGGCAGATGGGCGTACGTGACGACGAGGTCGTTGCTCTCGGGGTGCAGTGCCACCTGGCGCAGGTAGCTCTTGGCGCGAGGCAGCGGCAACCACGCGAAGCGTTCGGTCGCGGGGTCGAAACGGTAGAGCCCGTCGACGTTGCTGTTACCCACCCACAAGACCCCGCGGCGCTCGTCCCAGGTCACCGCATAAGGCGCGGCGGCGCGATCGGGCAGCGGGTAGCGTGCGAGCTCGCGGCGTTCGTTCGTATCGTATTTCACGATCTGGCCGGCGCCGAACAGCGGGATCCACAGCGTGCCCTGCGTGTCGATGGCCATGCGGCGGGGACCGGCCCCCGGGTCGAATGCGACCAGACTCTCGCTCGTCAGCGTCTCGGTATTGAAGCAGCCGACGTAGCCGTTCAACTGAGAAAACCAGGCGCAGCGGCCGTCGGCGGACAGCAGCGTGCCGTACAGTGTGATATTGATGCCGGAACGGCCCGCCACCGGCGGTGCGGGGTAGTGACGCACCTGGCCCGTCTCCGGATGCAGACTGGCCATCTTGTTTGATCCCACGAGTGTCAGCCACACGCGGCCCTGCGCATCATGGGCGAGTTCGCCGGTGTGGTCGTAGGCGATATCGTGCACGACCGCCTGCCCGCCGAAGACATCGCTGCCGGTTTCGTTCAGCTTCCACAACTTCCATTGTTCGCTGGCCGGATCGAAGCGCCCGAGGATGTCGTTCTCGATCATCGTCACCCAGACCCGCCCCTCCGGGTCACCAACGATCGTATGCGGGCCAGTAGCGCCGTCGTAGGGTACCGGGAACCAGCGCTGTTCGCCGGTGTCCGGATCGAGGCGCAACAGGCGATTGCGGTGCACGTCCGCGCCCCAGATGTACGGCGAACCTCGCACGACCACGACTTCGCGCACGAGCGAAGTATCCGGCAACGGGTATTCTCTAATCACCGTCCGGCTGTTTGCCGCGCTTGGCGCATCGTGTGAATAGCGGCCCAGGTAGTCGAACTGCGACGGCATGTGATCGGCGAGAAAGCTTGCAATCACGTTCTCGTCCGCGTCGTTGAACAGGGCAAAACGCTCATCCTGAATCGTCTTCCACGGCAACCGGGCGATCTGTATGTCGCTACCTTCAGGGAAGATGTCGTAGGCCTTCGCGCGCATATATTTGACCGCCGCGTGCCAGCCATCCTGCCGGACGCGACGCATCCATTGTTCGCGCGCGTCGGCCGCGAGCGCGTCGCCGCCGGGGACCGTGGCCATCGCGGTGGCGTAATGGCGAATCCTGGGCGTGGGGAACTGGTGGCAACCCGTACACATAAGCACGGTGAGGTGTTTCGCCCCGGAGTCGGGCGCGGCGGCCAGCCAGGCCGAGGCGGGAGCGGTGTGCGCGAGGTTTCCATCCCGGCGCAGCGCGAAGTGGACGCGGTCGCCGTCGCCCCCGGCCGTCGTGCGGGACTCGGGGTGAAAACCGATACGTCGCACGTTCAAGGTCCCCGCGCCGACCCCCGAGGGAAAGCGAAACAGGCCGTCGTCGTCGCTGAACACGGTGAGGGTGCGGGCGCCTTCGGAACCCGCTGCGCGCTCGAGTGACACCGCCGTCGCGGCCAGCGCCTGGCCGTTCAAGTCCGTCACCCGTCCACTGAGGAGCGCGTGGTCACCCGCTATGGACGGCAGCGCGGTGCCCAGCAGCAAGCCGGCGACAAGCGCATGCGTCGTCATGTATCCCGATATTGTTGAACATGGCGTCATCGTCCCATCACTCTCTGGCTGTGGGCGTATCGTCCCCTCGGTCGCTACGTCGGGGGCTGCGGAATACTCAGTCAACGCGCCGCGGGGTGTCAACAAGCTGCGGGGCGAACCACACCCGTTCCCCCCGAAAGAGTTTGCGTGTTCACCCGATGGAGTGATGCCGCACGCGCGTCGACATGGCGAAACTACAGCCTGATTTTCACTCGGGTCGCATTGACGATGACAGCAACGGAACAATCAGGATCGGGCACACACGGCGGACATGCGATCGTCGTCGGCGCCGGTACGACAGGACTCGCTGCGGCGGCCGCCGCCGCGCGTCATTTCAACCGGGTTACGGTGATCGATCGTGACGAACTACCGTCGGGGCCGCAGTGGCGTAAAGGCGTGCCGCAGTCGTGTCACCTGCATGTACTGCTGCGGCGCGGCGAAGAGATTTTCAACGAACTGCTGCCCGGTTTGTCCGACGCGCTCATCGCGCATGGGGCGCAGCGTCTCGACATGGGCCGGGACACGAACTACTTCCATTCCAGTGGCTGGAAACTGCGTTTCGACAGCGGCGTGACGATGATGAGTCAAAGCAAAGGGCTGTTGGAATGGACGATTCGTCAGCACGTGCTGGGCATTGATGCCGTCACGATCCGGGACCGTACCTCACTGACCGGTTTGTGTAGCGACGGCACGCGGATCACGGGCGTGAAACTCGGCGACGGAACAGAACTCGCGGCCGACCTCGTCATCGACGCCAGCGGTCGTGGTTCGCGCACCCCGGCGCGTCTCGCCGGCCTTGGCTTCGGTACGGTGCCGACGTCCGAGCTTGCCATCGAGTTGAGTTACTCGACCCGCATTTACCGGCGTCCGGCCTACGCCGACGACTGGCAGTTGCTGATCGTGCATCCAATGCATCCCGACACGCGACTTGGCGCAATCCAGGCCGTGGAGGGTGACCGCTGGGTCGTCACGCTCGCCGGCTGGAACGGCGCGCAGGTGCCTGCCGACGAAAAGGGATTCGTCGAATTCGCACGTACGCTCGTTTCGCCCGCGCTCTACGAGGCGATCGCGAACGCCGAGCCGATCGACGAGATCCGGCGCTGGCGCTTCCCGGCGAATCGCCGCCGCCATTACGAAAAACTCGATGCCATGCCCGACGGTCTCGTCGTGATCGGTGACGCCGTGAACTCGTTCAGTCCGATCTACGGCCAGGGCATGACCCAGGGCGCCACGGGTGCCCGGATTCTCGACGAGTGTCTTGCGCTACAGCCCCGGGAATCAGGTAGCGTCAGCGTGGACGGACTCTCGCGGCGCTTTCATGCCCGTTACGCGGAGTTCGCGGCACGCTGCTGGTCGATGGCGACGATCGATGACTTCGCTGCGATGCCCGGGGCGCCCGGACGCCCGTGGTGGTCGTCGCTCGCAAGCTGGTACCTGCTGCAGGTTCAGCGCCTGACGTTCAGCGATCCGCTGGTCGCGCTGCGCTTTCTCGAGGTGATGCACATGTTGAAACCCCTGTCGTGGCTGATGACACCGGCCGTCGTCGTCCGCGTGTTGTTCCGGGTATTGCGCGGCGGGTGGCGCGATACGGCGGCGGACGAGCGGGCCGCATCGAGACCCATCGCACTGGCATCGCGCGGACGATGAATATGCCGTCGCTCGCGGACAAGACCGTACTCGTCACGGGTGCCGCGGCCGGGATCGGTCGCGCGATCGCCTGCGCCGCCGGCGAGGCCGGCGGGCGGCTCGTGCTGGGAGACGTGGCCGAAGCCGGTCTGGCGGAGACGGCCGAGCTGCTGCGTGCCGCCGGTGTTGACGTGGTCGCGGCGCGTTGCGACGTCCGCTCGACGACCGATATCGAGGCACTCGTGAAACGCGGCGAAGACAGCTTCGGATCGCCGGACGTAGTCTACGCCAACGCCGGGATCTTCATGTCGCCGGTAGCACCGTGGGACATGTCTGAAGCGGCATTCGAAGCCGTCGTCGACGTGAACCTGACCGGCACGTGGCGCACGCTCAAAGCGGTTTTGCCGCGTATGGTGGCGCGCGGTAGCGGCGCAGTCGTGGCGACGGCATCGGTGGCCGGCTGCGCGGGCGCCGACGGCTTCGCCGCCTACGTGGCAAGCAAGCACGGCGTCGTCGGGCTCGTGAAGTCCGCGGCCATCAGCGTCGCAAAATCCGGTGTGCGCATCAATGCGATCTGTCCCGGGGTCATCGACACGGCGATGGTCGAGCGCCTGGTTAACGATAAGGCTGAAATTCGCGAAGCGCTGCTCGCGATGAAACCTATGGGGCGCATGGGTACGCCGGCGGAAGTCGCGGCGGCGGCGATCTGGCTCGGTTCGGACCAGTCGAGTTTCGTCACCGGTCATGCACTCGCCGTCGATGGGGGATTCCTGGCGCAGTAAGTCAACGCGTCATTCAGTATACGGCCGGAACCGATGCAACCCCGATCGCCGGGCGACCGCCATCTGGCCACACAACCGGCAATTGAGGAGGTATACAGTTGGATACACAACACTACGAGCGCATGGTGCGTGATTTCCTGGCGTCCTGGGAAAGCCGGGACACGGACAGGATCATCAGTTTTTTTGCCGACGACGCGATTTATCACAACATCCCCGTGGACCCGATCAAGGGGAAGGATGCCGTACGCGAAATCTTCCAGGCGATCGTGGACACGTTCCGCGAGATTCGCCTCGAGGTGCTGAACGTGGCCGCGCAGGGCAACGTCGTCATGGCCGAGCGGATCGATCATTTCGTCACGAACGATGGCGCCGTGGTAACGCTGCCCGTTACCGGTGTGTTCAACATTCGGGACGGGCAGATCGCCCGCTTCGCGGACTTTTTCGATCTGGCTTCGTTCGAGTCCCAGAGCGGGATGAAGCTCTGAGCAAGCTTCCGGGACGCGCGCACGGATCCCGGAATCCGGCCTCGGCCATCCAGTCCGCCAGGCGCGGCAATCGATGCCTTCAGCCTGGACGATCGAGCAGCAACAATGGCGCGTGAGGCGACGATCGGGATTCAACGGCGTGCCGGTCGAACATCGCATCGGAGAAGCAGGCAGACGGGTTCCGTCACCTGTTGCGTGCCGTCGATGCGGAACGGCGCGCCGGGCTTTCCGAAAACCGGTTGAGTAAGGAGCGAGTGACGATGGAATTCGGGATTGGCGTCGCCACCGCGGCGGACAGCTGGAAGACGGTCAGGCGCGCGGAGGAGCTCGGTTTTCACACGGCATGGTTCGAGGACAGCCAGATGGTCGTCGCCGACCCGTTCGTCGCGATGGCGGCGAGCGCGATGCAGACCTCCACGATTCGGCTCGCAACAGGTATCGCCGTGCCGTCGAACCGGATCGCGCCGGTTAGCGCGAACATGCTGGCGTCGCTCAACCGGCTCGCGCCGGGGCGCATCGACTGGGGCGTGGGAACGGGGTTCTCGGCACGGCGGGCCATGGGCCTGCCCGCCGTGAAGGTCGATGTTCTTCGCGAACACGTGCGACAGGTACGCGGCCTGATCGAAGGCGAAACCGTCGACATCGGGATAGAGGGGAAACGGCGCAAGATACGGTTCCTGAATCCGGAGCGCGAATTGTTTGACGTCACCACCCCGATCGGATTTCACGTTGCCGCCGGCGGGCCGCGCATGCGCGAGCTGACCGCATCACTCGATTGTCACTGGATCAACGCTTACGTGACGCTGGAGCAGGCGCGCGCCGACATCGCCGCAATGGACGTGGCCTACACGGCAGCGGGGCGCGATCCCGCGGCCTACCGCAAGACCGCCTATGCATTCGGTGGCTGCCTGCGCGATGGCGAGACTTGCGGCAGTCCACGCGTGCGCGACCAGGCCGGGCCGCTCGCGGCGGTCGTGCTGCATAATCTGATTGAAACGCATTTCGGCGACCTCGGTACCGGTGGTATCGACGATCCGGTTCTGCTTGACGCCTACCGTGAATTGTACGAATCCTACGAGCCGGACGACGCGCGCTATCTGTCCCTGCACCGCGGCCACGCGTTGTTTTTGCGCGAGGACGAAAAACCGCTGATCACGGACGAATTTATCCGCAACACATCGTTCACCGGTACCGTGGACGAGCTTGCCGACGCCGTAAAGGGCATCCGCGATGCGGGCTATACCGGCGTGTCATTCATGGTTCTGCCACACATGACGGATGCGGTCGAGGACTGGGCGCGGGTGATGGAGCGGATCTGAGCGGGTCTGGCAGCCGTCCGCGGCTTGCAGCGGCGACAATGGCTCAGTGCCGGCTACTCGCTCGGGCCCGCTCAGTCGTGTCCGCCAGGCGCTCGAGTACGGCGCCCGTGCCGCCGAGCAGGATTTCATTCGCCGTGAGCCGCCTCACGCAGTGCCCCACGACGTATTCGTCGGTGATCGCGATCGCGCCATGTAACTGGATCGCTTCGCGCCCGATCCTGCGCGCTCCTTCTATCGTGCCGAGAACCATGCGATCGATTGTTGCTCCGACCAGGCTGAATTCGGCAGTGTCGGCGGCTCCGCGTGCGAGTTCGACCAGCGATTCCATCCGCGTGCAGGCCAGCAACATGTCGACGAGACGATGCTGCAACGCCTGGAAGCTTCCGATGGCGGCACCGAATTGCTGGCGTTCGTGGACATACTCGCAGGTCGTCCGCACCAGCGCGCGTGCCACGCCCAGCGACTCCGAGCACAGGATCAGGGCGTACAACGCGCGTGCCTCCGCCAGGGCTGCCCGGACCCCGCCGCGAAATTCGACGATACCGTCGCCCGCAAGCGCCTCTGCCATGAATTCGACGTTCCCGAGATCGCGCCCGTCGATGGTTGTATGCCTGGTGACGCTCACGCCGGGTGCGTCGCTCGCCACGATCCGGGCGGCATCGGGTGACGCCTCGTCCACGACGAGAAAGACATCGGCGACACCGCAATCGATGACGTTCATCGCGACCTGCGACACGGGGCCGTCGGCGTCCGGCGGGCCGCACTCGACCACGGCGGCGAGCATTTCCCCCGTGAGCCAGCGCTCGAGCAGGGCGTCACGGGCCGTCCCGGCGGCCGCCCGCTGCAGAAAATGTCCGGCGAGCGCGGTCTGGCTGGCGAAGGGTTCGCGCATCAGCGCCGGACCGAGGGCCTCGGCGAGTACGCTGAGGTAGGAAAAGTCGAGGCCCGACCCGCCGGCGTCGTCGTCGATCGCCGTACCCAGCCAGCCGAACTCCGCCATCTGTTGCCAGCGAACGCGGTCGAACGGCTGTGGTTTGCTCAAGCGCGCCCGGTGCACGGCCGGATCGTAGTGTGTGTCGACGAATCGCCGGGCGCTGTCGGCGAGTGCCGTATGTTCAGCGGTTCGGATCATCGGCGGCCGTAACTCATCGTCAGGCCCAGGCATTGCGCATCGCGCGGTAAACGAGATTGCGCTGTATTTCGTTGCTACCGCCGTAGATCGTCGTGGCCCGGTTGTTGAAATAGCTCGCGAGCCAGCCCGGCATGCCGATTTCGCCGCTCGCGGCGTACACACCTGACGCCGACGGTTTACTCGATATCAGCGCGTCGGGACCGGCGAGATCGACAAACAGCTCGTCGATACGTTGAACCAGTTCGGACCATTCGATCTTGATGATGTTCGCGGCGCCGAAGGAATCCTGATGGGCGTAGCGCAGGTGGCCGAGGCGCAACTCCGTGCATTCGTAAGCCGCCAGATTCGCATCGAGCCGGGCGAGCTCGCCCGCGATGCGCGACGCAGCGCCGCACTCCCGCGCGCGACTGCACAGATGGCGGAACCGCCGCCGCAGCCGGCCGCCGAAAACGAAAGCCCCGCGCTCGATTTCTAGCAGGTACCTGGCCACCGCCCAGCCGCCGCCTATCGGGCCGAGAAACTGTTCCGGGGTGATTTCAACTTCGTCGAAGAACACCTGGTTGAGCTCGTGGTCGCCCGTCATGAGGCGGATCGGCTGGACGCTGATACCGGGAACATCCATGTCCACGAGCGCGAAGCTGAGTGCGTCCTTGCTGTCCTCGCGCTTCGTTCGCACGAGGCAGAAAATCCGGTCCGCAAATTGTGCATCCGTTGTCCAGATCTTCGATCCGTTGATGACGTAGACGTCGCCGCGGCGCTCGGCGAACGTGGCCACGGCGCCGAGATCGGAGCCGGCCCCCGGCTCGGAGAAACCCTGGCACCAGTGGACCGTGTTATCGACGATGGGCGGGAGGATCGCCGAGTGCTGCCGGGCCGTGCCGAATTCCATGATCGTGGGGCCGACGTAATTGACGCCGAACGGGCGCGGCATCGGCGCTCCGCGCAGCCCCTGCTCGTAGAGCAGCAGATAGTTGTGCAGCGGCGACAGGCCGGCACCGCCGTGCTCCTCGGACCAGTGTGCTACGTGCCAGCGGCGTTTCTTCAGTCTGTCGACCCAGGCATTCGCGCGATGGTGATCGCCGAGAAAGTTCCGTTGGGCATCTTCCGCCGCGACGAGTTCTGGTGTGAGTTCCGCATCGAGAAACGCGCGCACCTCGCTCAGGAACGCGCGGTCTTCGTCCGCGAGATTGCGCTCGAACGGCACGGTGGCTGAACCCCGGTTCGCAGCGTCTGCGTTTATGCCGACTCGCCGTCCGGTTTCATGCCGAGCGCGCGCCGGGTCGCTTCGGGCAAGCCGGTGGGATCCAGCAAGACATCGTAAAGCTTCAGCCAGTGCGTGTGCGCGAGCTGATGGAGGTGAAAGGCGTTCTGCATGGCGAGCTCGCGGCCCTGAGCGTCCTGGCAGGCATTGACCGCTTTTTTCGTGAGTTTCAGGGCGAAACGTGATTTCGCAGCGATCTTGCGCGCCATGTCCATGGCCGCATTTTCGAGTTCGTCGCGCGCGACGACCTTGTTGACCATGCCGAGAGCCAGCGCATCGCGCGCATTCAGTGCATCGGACGTAAACAGCATTTCCTTGGCCTTGCGCACCCCGACTTCCCACACGTGGTTGAAAAACTCCACTCCGCCGACGCCGAAGCTCACGGTCGGATCGCTGAAACTAGCATCCTCGGTCGCGATGATGAGATCGCACGGCCAGGCCAGCATCAGACCACCGGCAATGCACTTGCCTTGCACCGCTGCGATGGTCGGCTTCGGAATGTTGCGCCAGCGTTCGCTGAACCCGATGTAAATCTCTTCTTCCCGGCTCATTTGCGCTTCCGCGCCGGCGCAAGTGAACCCGCACATCGTGCCGACCGTGTCGTAGTCGTGCATTTTCTGGTGCCAGTCCTGTTCCGCGAGGTCGTGGCCGGACGAAAAATGCTTGCCGTTCGCGGCGAGAATGATCACGCGAATGTCCTCGTCGTGGGCCGCGCGATCAAACGCGTCGTTCAATTCATAGAGGAACTTCGTGTCCTGCGCATTGGCCGCTTCCGGGCGGTCGAGGACGATGCGGGCGATACCGTCCTCGGGAGTTTCGTAAAGGATGTATGCCGGTTCGCTCTTCGCGTCCATATTGAGTCTCTCGGAATATTGTATTTCTGCTTCCCGGTGTCCCCTGGCGCCGGACATAGTCAAGTCGGGGCGCCGCCGGAAACGGCGGCCAGGGCTACACCTGATTCGGAGAACAATGTCGCCTCGATTCCGCTGTCGTGACATCACACAATCGGGGGATCGGAGGGACTCTTTCGGGTAGCTGGCGTCTTCCGGCCTGCCGCCGGTAGACTGCCAACCGCGACAAACGGGCGCTGTACGGTCGCGACAGCCGCCACGGCGGCAAGCCTTTTTTTCGCCGCGCGGGTCGCGTCGTGCACAGCACCGGTACGGCGCATTACGTTGTGCGCAAGCTTTGCGGCGGCTTCAGTCGTGGACTGCTGATACAGATCAACGCCTGCCCGCGCTGTTGCTGGTAGCTTCATAAAGTCGTCGATATTCGACGGCCAAGCGACCGAGGAGCCGATGGCAAGTACTCCACCCGTTGACGCACCCGCCGAAAATCCTGCCGGATGGGGACAGCGCGTAAGCGTACTGTGGCGGGACAACCGCACCGAAGGCCGCGCGCTGCTGGCGATCAGCGCGGTGTTCCTGATTGCCTATTTTATGCCGGCCGGTACGGCGCGGTTTGATGTCGCGGTGCTTGAAGGCATTCACCTGGCGCACTGGTATGCGCGCGAACACGTCATCGTGTGCCTGCTGCCAGCGTTCCTGATCGCGGGCGCCATTGCCGCCTATATCAATCAGGGCGCAGTCATGCGTTTTCTCGGGCCGGCCGCGGCAAAACCGATTGCGCTGGGCGTTGCCTCGCTGTCGGGAATTCTGCTCGCGGTGTGCTCGTGCACGGTGCTGCCATTGTTCGGCGGGATCTACCGCCGCGGCGCGGGGCTGGGTCCGGCGATCGCGTTTCTTTACTCCGGACCGGCTATCAATATTCTGGCCATCGTCATCACGGCGAAGGTCCTTGGCTCGGAACTCGGGATTGCGCGAGCCGTTGGCGCCATCGCCTTCGCTGTCGTCATCGGCATGATCATGCACCTGGTCTATCGCCGCGAAGAAGCAGCCCGCGCGAACGACGGTTCGAATCGCACGTTTGGGGGCGCGGACGACGGTAAGTCAATGAACGATACCGTCGCGTTTTTCGGCTTGATGGTGGGTATTCTCGTGATCGCGAACTGGGCACCGGGGGAAGGCGGTGTCTGGCATTTTCTTTATACCTGGAAGTGGCCGCTGACAGCGCTGCTCGGCGCCGGGTTTGCAGGGGTCCTCGTGTTGCGCTGGGGTTGGCCGCCACGCCGGGTAGTAACACTCGCCGTCATCGTCGCCGCGCTGGCGCTGCTGTTTCCACGCTCGCCCCAACTCGCGTTCGCGGCCGGCGTGCTGGGGATCGCATCGCTGGCGGCGTTACAAGCTGGTGACGCCCACGAGTGGTTTACCCAGAGTTGGGGTTTCGCGAAACAAATTCTGCCGCTGCTGTTGGCCGGTGTCCTGATCGCCGGGTTTCTGCTCGGCCGCCCGGGGCACGAGGGCATCATCCCGGCCGCATGGGTCGCCACAGCGGTCGGCGGGAATTCCCTGGCAGCGAATCTGCTGGCATCCCTGCTCGGCGCTTTCATGTATTTCGCCACGTTAACGGAAGTCCCGATCGTGCAGGGCTTGCTCGGTGCCGGCATGGGCAAAGGGCCCGCGCTGGCATTGCTGCTGGCGGGCCCGGCGCTCTCGTTGCCGAATATGCTCGTGATCCGAAGCATTATCGGCACCGAAAAGACGCTCGTGTATTGCGCACTCGTCGTGGTCATGGCCACGATCAGCGGGTTTTTCTATGGCAGTTTTTGGTCGTAAGGAGTCACCACGATGAAATTGCAGATATTGGGATCGGGCTGCAGCAAATGCGCGCAGCTCGCGAAGAATGCGGAGGCTGCCGCGCAAGCGCTCGGACTCAGCTATGAGCTGCAGAAGATCACCGACATGAACGCCATCATCGATATCGGCGCGATGCGGACACCGGCGCTGGCAGTGGATGGCGAAATAAAACTCGAAGGCAAGGTCGCAACGGCGGAAGAAATCCAGCCATTGCTCGCCGCCTCTGGCAGCTGACGGGATACCGTCGGTCGACGAGGCAGACGATGACCTGTGCCGTGTTCAATCCGCAAGGCGGACCGGTTACCTGCCGCTCCCGTTCCGTGTTTGAGCGCCCCGCGGACGTAATGCGCAGTGCGCCCGATTCCTCTACCGTGCGGCGAGCGACGGTATTAGCGAGCACCACGCGCCCGCGCGTGTCGAGCACGACGAGGCCGACGAGCAACTTGTCGAGCACGGCGAGAACGGCGCCGTAGAGTTGCTCCAGGCGGGTGACGAGACGGTGCAGTTCCGCGCCTCGGGACATGTGCGGAAGCAGATGCTGCAGCGCCGCTTTGTCGTCGTCGGAATAGGGTCCGAGAATTTCCTGCCGGTTAATCGAGATGAAGTCGGCCCACAGCGCGTGGGTGCTGATCCGCGCCGCCATATTCCATAACAACCCGTACGTCTCGAGTTCGAACCGGTTCCAGGCGCCCTGCAGCAGGGTTGTTCTGTCCGGCGCGTATTCGAATTCGCGGTACACCTTGCCGAGCTCGAAATTTTCGGTGTACGGGATCCGGGTATCCTCTTCCATCGCGTTCGATTCGTATCGCCGCCGGCCAGTTGCTGGAGAGCGGGTCTTGGCTGAGCCTCGTCGTCGCAGCGATGGCTCCTCGACCTCGAACTGCCGTCGCTCGTCGCCGGGAGGGGATGACAGGTTGTCAGCGCCCGGTGAGGCGGGCGGCTCCTCTTCTGATCCTGCGTGTCGGGGCGCCCGTTTCTCCCGGGTCGCGTCAGCACCGTCCAGGTAAAACGCGACAGGGTCAACACGCGGTGGCGTACTTGTGCAGCAGGACCCGGAAATTTATTTCGATATCGACATGGAGGAGGGAATCATGCCGTTCGACCCGCAACCTCAATTTGTCGGTGAATTTTCCCGACCGTGATAATCGAAACAACGATTAGACGACCTTCCCTGGAAGTTCGCGCGTTAACCACCGAGCGAATCGTTTTTTCCGTCATCGTCGCCAAAAATATCGGATTGCTCCGGTATGACGATGTCTGCGTCGTTGCAATGATTTCGAATCAATAGCTCGACCATGTTGGCGATGCTGCGATGGTCTCGGTTGGCAGCGACCCGTAAAGCTTCCTTGAGGGCCGGGTCGATGCGCAGATTAAGGGTGGCTGTTTTCGCCGCTGGCATGTTCGTGGTCCATTTATTAAAATGTAACGCGGATGTGCAATAAATATAACGCAGTTATGACGCGTTCCGCATTATAATGGTATTCGTTGGATTTATCGCCCCGAACCCGAAATCGACGCCCGTTTCGTCTGTGTGCAGGCCACGAAGCAAATGACAGCCGGCCTGAGATGGACTTTCCCCTAACCAAGGAGGAACCAATAGTGACGGTGAATAGGGAAGATCCGCTGACCCTGACGTTACGGGCCCTCGAATTCGCGGCGTGGAAGCACCGCGATCAGCGACGTAAGAACAAAGAAGCTTCGCCCTACATCAATCATCCGATCGCACTTGCCAACGTCCTCAGGACTGAGGGCGAAATAGACGACGCGGTGGTGCTCGCAGCGGCACTTCTCCACGACACGATCGAAGACACGCAGACAACCTGGCAGGAGCTTCGAGGTGAGTTCGGAGATGACATTGCCGACGTAGTTCTGGAGGTTACCGACGTGAAATGGTTAGACAAAGATGCACGGAAACGGCTGCAAGTGCAGAAAGCGTCTAAATCCTCGCCGCGCGCAAAACTCGTCAAGCTGGCGGACAAAATCTGCAATCTAAGGGATATTGTTGCATCGCCGCCGTCAGGATGGACGCTAGACCGTAAGCAGGCGTATTTCGATTGGGCAAAGAATGTTGTGGATGGCCTCCGCGGATCTCACCCTGAACTGGAGCGGCGATTCGACGGTATATATGCGCGGCGTCCCACTGACTGAATGCAGCCCGTTCGAGCGCAGCGCCGTTGAAAATCGGAGGTGAAGCAGCAGTGGACAGAAACGAAAGTAAAGTAGAACTCCGAAGGCACGAGTCAGAAACTGGCGAATTCACTTCGCTGAAAGCCTACGTCGCCGAGAACGGAGATTTGGTGCTTGAGGGGTACGACTGCGGCGAACAAGTCGAAGCGCATTGGGGAGACTTTGATTATGAGTACTGGCGTCGCGTGAAAGCGGTATCTGCTCCGTGAGTGTTGCTTGAACTCATCAAGGACAGATTCACAAGCGACGCGGGCTTCAGTGACTGGCTCAAATCAAAAAATATAGATTGTGAGGTTGAATCCTGGTAGCAAGAGCATTGTGCCAACTGGTAATTGCCTGACAGGTATGAATTTCGGCGCATGGGGAACCGCTCGCTGCGAACCGTCGCCGAAGAGCACAACAGTAATCGGCTAACGCGCTGACTGCCCTCACGGCCTTCGCTGAACCCTGGCGTTTCAAACCAATTATTTTTTCATTCTCCATTGGGATCTTCGTCGATAGAAATACGAATTTTGCGTATACATTGCGTATACGGACCCAGTCCTGGGGCGAAAAATTGTAACTGTTTTGATTTAATTCGCGGGCGATACCGGGATCGAACCAGTGACCCCTGCCGTTTGAGGGACTCATAGCGATTCATGAATTTGTTTAAATTAATTGCTCAGCGTACCCGGCCCCGCGTTAACGTGGCCCGAAATGACGTATTGCGACTGCTGATGACACTTTGAAGTCACAATTCAGTCACGGTATCGGGCGAGTAAAAGCGCACCGCAACCGCCGGCCCAAACGTTCGACGTCTCCAAACGCACCCCCGAAAGAATAACTGTACGGACGATTGAAGAAATCAGGTTGTCTATACCCGTTCCATCGATTTAGGAAATGCCATCGAATGATCCAGCTGCGAAAGGTCCATTCTTGGATGGGACTATATTCAGGTTGATAGTCCATTGCCGAAGATCAGTTTGGATCCAATTCATTCATCTGTTTGTGCCAAACGCGTCCCCATCGATCAAACAGTTCATTCGCGATAGATTTCTCAGGAATGAACGAATAAATCCCCCTCAAGTCTCGGAAGACGTATCAACGGCGTGAGGCTTTAACAATGCAAGTGTCCCTACGATGTGCGACTCCATGGCTGCGCGTGCGATTTGTTCATTACCCGCCGTTATCGCCTGGCGAATAATATCGTGGTCGTGATTTCGGTCGTGAACCGCGTCGGCCAGGCACGCAACTCCCCCTACTGTCGCAATCAGGAAATCGGATAAGTCCCACATGCGCTCGCTGAGTTCGGCCATTATGCGCGAGTTGGCCATGCGGTGAATCAAGAGGTGATAGTCCCGGTTGAGTGCACGATAAGTGCGGCTGCGGTTTGCGGGATCCGGCATCGTTACGATGGCTTCGACGCGATCCCAGGCAGTGTTGAGGTCCGCAAGCTGTGCGGTTGTTCGGCGACTCGCGGCGGCGGCCGCGATTTCACCCTCAAACTTCGCGAACAAGCTAAAGAAATCTTCCGTTTCCTGTAGCGAGTAGCGTGCCGCTCGACAAGCGCTCTGGGGGGCTATGTCGACGAGTCCCAGTGTTTCGAGGCGTCGCACAGCGTCCATTACGGGTTGCTTGCTGACAGCGAATTCGTCACAAACAGCGTCAATCGAAATCCGGGACCCGGCCGCGTAGTGACCATCGAGCAGGCGCTCTTTCAGTTCATCGAGCACGACGTTCCCGAGCCGCAGACCCGAGCGTGCGCTGGACGAAGATGCGGTAGCCAGTTTTTTCGTTGCGTCCGAGCTCATGGCATTGCGTAGTCTGTTATCCCGATCATGGCGTGTCGACAAGGTTCGCCGTGGTCACGGCGAAACCCGCGATCAGCGACTTTATCGGGCGATAATAACGGTAGTCCACGGCATATTCGCCAGCGGAAGAGAGTGCTGCGTAGGCGGCAATCCAGGTTCTCACTTCGTGTGCGGAGTGGCCGGCTGCGCGTTTCATCTCGTCCGGCGTCCATGCGTCGAATCGGTTCAGCTCCCCTGACGCCACGATGTCCAGGAACGCTTCGTCCCACGTGGGGGCAAGGTCCTGAATGTTGGAGCGATTGTTCGCGAAGTTTGCCGCCTCCGTGATTACCCGCTGCTGGCGTGCATATCGCGCCTCCGGGTCCAACGGTTGCATCTCGCCCAGCAACATGCGGCGCTGCTCTGGTGTCGCCGTTGCGAATCGCGGAACGGGCGGATCGTGTGACAGTCCGCCGGAGGCGACGACGAGCACGTTCCCGTCGAGGCGCTGCAGGTAGCAACCCACGGATTCGCCGAGCAAGCGAACGCGCGATAGCGGCGTGAACGGTGGGGCGACACCATTGACAAACACCGGAACGACGGGCTTTGCGCGGATGTCACCGAACACGATCTCCAGTGGCTGGACGAACCCGTGATCGACCTGCATGCTCATCGAGATTGCGACGTCGATTCCATCGCCGATAACCGCTTCGGCCAATCCATGCGCAATATCCCGAGGGACGTCGAGCGGGCCGGTTTGCCCATCGTAGTCGCCGATGCTGTCGGCCGCGCAGCCGATACAGAAAGCGGGCATGACATTGTAGAAAAATCCGTTGTAATGATCGGGCGCGAATACGACGACGAGATCCGGCTTGAATTGATTCACAAAGTCGCGCGCGCGATCAAACGCGGTATCCAGCTCGGACGCGATGCGTTCATCAAGTTCGACGTGCCCGAGCAGCGGACTGTGGCTCATGGCCAGTAACGCGAGGTTCATCGATTGGTTACGCCCGGCAGCATCGCGTTACGTCCGCGATCCCGGTCTTCCCCCTGAACAACGAAGTAACAGTGGAACCGATCAATGTGTGATCACCACGTTGGTGAATCCGCCGGTACGCTGCTCGGTGGCGTCAAGCGCTTCATTGATCTCTTCGAGGGTAAATCGCTCATGCTGAAAAACGGACAGATCGAGCAACCCTGCGTCGGCCAGCGCGACCATGTCTTCCCCTTGTGCGGGGGTAAACCACAGCGAACCGACATAGGACTTTTGCAGGCACATCAACTTGAACGGATCGAGCGCCACCGGATCGGCGACACCCCCGATGTTGACACCGATGCCGCCGCGCCGCAGTGCCTCGAACGAATCAAGTACGGTCGATGCCGGCGCATTCGCGCCCAGCGATTCGATTAGAACATCGACGCCGTAACCGCCGGTAGCCGCCATCACGCTGTCGGCAATCGGCTGGCCACCCAGGGTCAACGGGATGACGCGTGTAGGATCGAGGTTACGAATTCGTTCAAGTAATTCCTCGTTACGTCCCGTCCCGAATATCTTCGATGCGCCCATCGCCAGCGCGAGGATCACGGCGCACAGACCGAGGGTTCCGGTCGCGCCATCGATGAGCACGCTCTGCCCGGGTGCGAACTGCGCTTTTTCAAGGGCCGCGTAAGCGGTGCCCAGGTATCCAAATCGGGCTGCTTGTTCGAAGCTGATGCTCTCGGGTAGTTTCACCAAATTGGCGGCGGGCGCTGTGAGAAATTGACCGAAACCGCCGTAAGGATAATCTTCGAAGACCTGCTCCGACCCTTGCCCGAATCCGAAGTAACCTTGAAACGTGTACGCGGGGCAATTAATGGGGTCTGCGCGACGGCACGCAAGACAACTACCGCACGACAGACCGGGGTTGATATAGACTCGGTCGCCCGGTTCGATGCCTGATCGAATCTGGCTTCCAACTGCTGCGACCACGCCAGCTGAATCCAGTCCGAATATCGCAGGGAATTTCGGCAGCGGTAAATACGGAAACCACTTCGGATAACTCGTGATGACGTTACGCAGATTCGGCACGACACCGGCGGCTTTTACTTCGACCAGAACGTCTGTTGGCCGAACGTCCGGGATCGGTATGTTATCAATCCGGAATTGTTCGCCGATACCGTGAAGGCGTGCGGCGCGCATCATGTTTGACATTACGATCTCCTGTAAGGAAAGGTTATTGCCAGTCGATCAGCAAAGCGACAATGAATTCCCGAGTGCCGGGCGTGAAATCTGCACTAACTCTCAATGCAATGCCTCGCTGTTGGAATCGGCGTTGCTATCGATGCAGGCTCTGAACGCCTGTACGCGTTTTGTTTAAAGCGTTTTAGCAACCGCGATGCTCCTGCCTTTACGTGACCATCGCCGCGAATGTCATCAGGCGGGTCGGTGCATCAATGCCGCCGGTTTGTAGCGTACCGGATTCCTGCAGCAACGGATTGTCGTGGATCGCTTTCATTTGAGGTTCGCGTACCGGCGCATTGCGTGTGGCAGCGACGTTAATCGGCCAGCGTGGTCGACATCGATGACTTGTGCGTCGTGACGAAGCTTATTAAGTCGTGACCGAAGCCGGAACCGGATAAAGCGGATTTCGACCCGGCTCGCGTCATGCGCTGGCACCGGCCTGCGCGAGCAGAAAATCGAGGTGGACCCGATTAAAAGTCGCACTGTCTTCGTACTGTGGCCAATGTCCGCAGTTCTCAATCACAGACAGGCGCGCATCGGGAATTAACGAGGCAATCCGCCTTCCTTCGTCGACGGGGCCCGACGGGTCTTTGGTCGTCCAGATGACCAGTGCCGCGGCGCGAATGGCACGCAAGTCATCATCCGAAATCATGTTGCGTTTGCGTATTTCCAGATCCTGCAGGGCCATGTTCATTTCACAGGCTTGCAGCCAGCCCGGCTGTTCGAAGATTGCCTGGCGTGTCCGGATGAGGTCGTCACACACGGTTGTTGGATCGGCCATCAACCATTCAAGTCGGGCCTTGACACGTTCCCAGGAAGGGTCCTTTGCTGCTTCCATCGACAATGAGAAGAGACGCTCCATGACCGCAGGATTAGCCATCGTGCCGCCCATTGTGTTGAGGACGATTTTCTCAACCCGATCCGGGTGATCGATGGCATAGCGCGCAGTCACCCATCCGCCGAGAGATTCGCCGCTGAAAAAAGCCTTGTCGGCGCCGAGCGTATCGAGAACGCGGGAAATCTGATCAACGTAGTGCGGTATCTCGAGCGGGTGGTCCGGCTTCGTCGAATAACCATGGCCAATGAAATCGATCGCCCACACGGAGAAATGTTTGGCGTGCGCCGCGAGATTGCGTACGTATGCTTCCGCATGCCCCGTGATGCCATGCAGCAGCAATAACACGGGCCGCGACCGATCGCCGGCGTGGAGATAACGCGTGCGATACGGTCCAGCTTCGAGGAAGCCCTGGGAGAACTCGACTTCTCTGAGATCGTCCCAGACGCTCGTGTAGGGGTGCTTGTTCATGTCGCTCTCCGATCTCTCAGGTGTTGGTTGCGGGCAGCGCCTGCGCGAGGATGCTCGCCAGCGCACGTTCGAGTTCATCGCGGGCGCGATCTGCCTCCCACACGGGATTACATTGACGCCATGCGACGTAGCCGTCTGGCCGAACAAGGATCGCGCCGGCTTCGTGAATTTCGCGTACCGCGTGCCAGTACCCGTAGGGATCAAGTGTCGGCGACTCGCCGATCACGACGATGCTGAGGTATGGTTGCTTGAGTTGCCGGCCGGCTGCTCTCCAGGCTTCGCCCGAAAGTCCGGTTAACAGCGTGAACTTGCCCTTGCCAACGACATCCAGGGTCGAAGTGCGTCTGCCGTTGTCGTCGACCAACCACGCGTGCGGCAGCTTGGCCCCGGGCCGGGTCGTCGCTTGCAGGTAAAGCTGCGGGTCGCGAAGCCAATGCTCGGGCTCCGCGGAGGCGTCCGCTACGACCGCCGACGACGTGTAACGCTGGTTCAGCTCCACGCCTTGGGCGTTGAATTCCGTGTTCTTGAGATCGAGGGCTGCATAGAGGTTTTCACGCAGACGGACGCCCTCCTGTGTCGGTGCCTTGAGTTTGATCAGGCCGGCCGCCACCGGGTCGTCGGCATCGTGGTCAAACCATTCACGTAACCCGGCATATTCTTTGCGCGAGAGATTGGCCCGGTCGACAATTTGGCGCCCGACCGGGGCGCGTTCGTCTGAGTAGGACTCCAGCAAGCTTTGTCCGGCATTGCCCTGGACCACGTATGCAAGTTTCCAGGCGAGGTTGAACGCATCCTGCACGCAAGTGTTGGAACCGAGTCCGCTGCTCGGCGGGTGACGATGGACGGCGTCGCCGCCGCACAGTACACGGCCACGCGAGTAGCTGGTCGCGTACTGTTGATTGACGTACCAGCACGATTTTGTGAGCAGTTCCACTTCGAGCTCCGGGTCACCCACGAGCGTACGAATTTGCGCGATAACGGCGTCGTCGTCGAGGTCCGGTTCACCGGCGGCTATGTCGAAACCCCAACCCGCGATCCACTGATGCCACGGCTTAATAGCCCGCAGCAGACCCATGCCGATCTCGCCGAACCCGGCACGAGAATTCACAATCCAATGCAGGATACTCGGCCGATGTTCAACGTAGCGGGAGAGATCGGCGTTGAAAAGGATGTAAGCTGTGCCGGCGCGCGCGAGTTCACCCTCGAAAGGCAAATCGATGTCCTCGGCGACTTTCGAGCGCGCGCCGTCCATGCCAATCAGAAATCGGGCACGACGTTCAATCGTCGCGCCCGTTATGGTGTCGCGGAGCGTCACGGTTACGCCGGATGTGTCCTCGATGTGCGAGAGATACTCCGTATTGAACGATACGATCGCGCCGCGGGCAGCGGCGTTGTTCACGAGTATCGGTTCCACCAATGGCTGCGGCACATCTAACAGGGGGCACGGACTGCCCTCCAGATAATCTCCGTGGCGGCCGTCGCCGGTACCCCAGGTCTGCAGTCGCAGAATTTCTTCGCCGGCGAGACTCGTGGTAAACAGCGTATCGCCCATTTTCTCCCATGGGGTCGCGTATTTTTTTATCTCCGCCTCGATACCCAGGTCGCGGAACACTTCGACAGCACGTTGGTTCGTGATGTGCGCGCGTGGAGAATTCGCGAGCCAATTAAACATGGTTACCGCCTGGACGCGGATCCCGTAAGTGGCCAACGCCAGCGCTGTTGTCGCGCCCGCCGGACCGAGTCCGATCACCATTACGTCCGTATCGAATTGTTGTGAGTCGTCCATACCGGGTCTCTGGTCTCTTGAGGGTTGCGAATTCAGATTGCTAGCTCTGGATCGCAATACTAAAATTTCAATTCACATGAAGTCAAACATTACGCTCTCAGTAAATTCGGATATAAATGTCCAAAAAAAGCATTAATTTCTCGAAAATGCCGCTCAAACGAAAAGCTTGATCGAAAAATTAAAATTTCAATAAGGGCAAATAGCGAAAATATCACAGGCCTGTAGAAGATCAGAAGGCGCATCAAGTAATACTGCCGACGGCTCGAAAATTCCTCGCGAAGTTTTCCGCCGGCAGAGATTTCACCGCGTGGCGGGAAAGGACGTGACAGTCTTTGCACACGTTGCTCGCCTCACCGCAACCGCTGTCGTTATTCAGCCGATATCCGGCATCATGCGCGTTCGGGATACGGGCTATCCCTGGGATGCTCCTTAGATGCTGTGGAGTTCCGCGTTCTATCTCGTGGTGGACTTGTTCTGGCTGCCGGTCATTTGGATGCGACTGCGGATTGCGAAGCTTGCGGCCCAGGCAAGGAATGGAAACCGGCCACTACCGAGCGAAGTACACGAATCGATGAGGATTTGGCTATGGTGCGGTTGGCCGGCATTTGCGACTGTTGTGGGCGCGCTCTGGCTGATGATCGCTAAGCCGTCGTGAATCCCGCGGTCTCGGTCCTGGACGCTGAGTCACGATCGGGTCACTGTGAAGGTTCGGAGCAATGCGAAGAGGAGGTTAACGCATTGATTTAATTGGTGGGCGATACTGGGATCGAACCAGTGACCCCTGCCGTGTGAACGCGTTAAAACACTTGTTCTGTTTCAAGTGTTTAGAGATTAACACGAGAATTAACAATCACATAGCGTGTTTTCGGGTAACGGTGGATCACGCTGAATTTCGTTCGTGCTGTGACAAAATTGTGACAAGGATTTGGTCGTTATTGATGAGATTGACCCCTGCCCGCCGAGCAATCGCTGCCGCGGCTAACGTCCGCCCTTGAAAGATTGAAGCGAGAAAATTACACTATTACAGATAGTGTAATAGTAGGCCTCGAATGATCGTTAGTCTAAAAGGCAAAGTCGCCAAGGATATTTGGACTACGAATCAGTCCAAAACGTTGCCTAGAGGGCTTTGGCTCCGCGCCAAAGCGCTGCTAACGATAATGCACGCGACCTCCACCCTTGAAGACCTGCGCATCAGTGGTGAGCCGCCCAACATTCGTCTGCATAAATTGCAAGGCGACCGGCGAGGGTATTGGAGCGTCACGATCAAATTACCCTGGACTATCACGTTCAAGTTCAGTAACGGTGAGTTTTCCGAAGTGACCATTGAAAACTACCATCGAGGATAGACATGATTGAAAATCAACTACCGCTTCACCCCGGAAAAGTTCTTGCAGAAATCTACATGGTTGAGATGGGGTTAAATCAAACAGACTTAGCCAAGCGGTGCGGGTGTTCGCCGCGTAAAATCAACGAGATCGTTAACGGGAAGCGGGGGATTTCACCTTCGTTTGCCATAACGCTTGAAGCAGTGATCGGCACCAGTGCGGAGATGTGGGTACGCATGCAAGCGGAACATGATTTGTGGGAGGCGCGGCAAGAAGTCGCCTAACGTTGCCACCTAAGAGCGAAAGCTGATGGACTAGCCAATGTTTCCGGTACGTCAACACGCATTTCCGGCGAAATGAAGCGACGGGTCTCAGTCGTCGGTGAATGGGCCGGGACCTCTTCGTAAGACCCCGTAGTACGACGTCAGGCTCTAGATCGTTTTGCTAAATTGTCACGGGGAAGCCTCGCACTTCTTGGAGAAGACGACAGCGTCTTGAAGGTCTTAGCCCGTGAGATCGGTGTCGCCTTTATCAAGGACGAAGGCGGTGACTTCGTCGAGATCGACTAAGGCGGACCACGCGGCAGCAACGCGAATCAAGGAGATCGGGCCGCCCATAATTAGTCGCATAAATCCAGACTCGTCCTTTCAAACGCAAATACTGGTTTCGATCTGAGATGAAAAGCGGCCGATAGCGGACACCTCGCATGGAAACGGTCGACAAGCCGAACTGCGCCGGATAACAATTAAGGCGGATGGACACGCGGGTACACAAGTCTTCCTTCAAAGTCTCCCGGATGGACTGCGCAGCCGAGGAGAACCTCATAAGAATGCGCCTCGGGGACATAGGTTCCGTACAGGCGCTGGAATTTGATCTGGCCGCCAGGCTACTGACGGTTTACCACGACGGACCCGTAGACGCCATTCAAGCAGCTCTGGGCGCACTTGATCTGGACGCACTCCATCTGCAAACCACCTTTCAGGATGCGGTGTTCTCCAACGCATCGACCCAGCGAAAGATGCTATGGACCGTGCTGGTAATAAATTTCGGATTCTTCGTTATCGAGATAACCACCGGATTCATCTCAGAGTCCATGGCGCTCGTTGCCGACAGCCTCGACATGCTTGCCGATGCGTTCGTCTACGGATTGAGTCTTCTTGCTGTCGGAGCCACGGTTGCCCGCAAGAAATCGGTCGCGCGATGGAGTGGCTACTTTCAGATGGCCCTCGCAGCCGGAGGCTTTATTGAGGTGGTGCGGCGGTTTCTCGGCTTTGAAGTATTGCCGGACTACAGGATTATGATTGTCGTGTCGGTACTTGCTTTGATAGCAAATGTCATTTGCTTGCTCCTGTTGCAGCGGTCCCGAGATAGCGATGCCCATATGCAAGCCAGCATGATATTCACCAGCAACGACATCATTATCAATGGTGGGGTAATTGCTGCGGGCGTGCTCGTCAGTGTGCTGGGGACGAGCCTGCCTGATCTGATCATTGGCGGAATCGTTTTCCTGATCGTTACCCGGGGGGCAATGCGCATACTGGCCCTTGCCAAGTAGGAAGTCTAAACACCCCTCGCTTCGGGTCGATTTCCCGTTGGATCTAAGATTTCAGAATGGCAGTTACGATCTCAATCACGGTCGCTCGTTTGTGGCACGTCTATAGAGCGAGTTCGGGCACGTCCGGTTATTTTGATTGTAGCGCGTCGATGATTGGGCACTCGGGGATTTTCTTGCCGGTGCATCGGGACGCAATGGATCGCAAGGTTTTTTCCAGTCGCTTTAGGTCCCTGATTTTCTGCCTCACCATCTCAGCATGATCCATGGTTAACGCGTGTACTTCTTCGCAGGTATAACCGCGTGCATCGACTAAGCTGAGAAGATCCTCGATCTCTACCATCGTGAACCCGAGTTGCCGGCATCGGCGAATGAAGACCAGCCGATCCAGGAGTTCTTTATTGTACAAGCGGTATCCGGCCGCGGTTCGGGGCGGATTTGGCATCACACCGCTCTTCTCGTAGTACCGAATCGTCTCGATTTTCACCCCGGTCCGGTTCGACAACTCGCCAATCGTGATTTCGGTGCCGATTTTCGCCATGCAACGCTTGACCCTGTAGCCACTACAGACTTTATAGTCTGTCCAATTGCAATGTTTAGCAAGGGTCACCCGTGGAATCGACTGAAGAACACGACGCCAGCCATAAATGGCTATTCGCCGCACGTGGTCTGGTGGGGGTAATCCTCGCCTCGCCCTGCTGTATCGCGCCGTTATTGTTGTTGACGCTCGCGGTAGAAAACATGAACTGTGCGTTGTATCCGGTGACCGTCAGGAAGGCGATTGAACGGATGGAGGGTGTGATCGATACCAAGGTTGATCTCAACAACAAGACTGCAACCGTGATCTTTGATGATGCTCGCACCATCCCGGAGGATATCGCTAAGGCATCGACGAATGTTGGATTTCCGGCAACGAAATTATGACGAATAAAATCACACTCGCGATATCGGGAATGACCTGTGACCATTGCGCGCGCACCGTAGAAGATGCGCTGAACTCGCTCCACGGAGTCGACGCACGCGTATCATTTGACACGGGACGGGCCGAAATCAACGCCAAAGACAGTGTGCCTGTCGGTCGGTTGCTAAGAGCGCTGGAACGTACGGGTTACGAAGGAAACGTGCTCGATGACGACGGTAACGAGTACTCGGGCGGCGGCGCGGGATTACACGTCGCGATCGTCGGCACCGGCTCCGGAGCGTTCGCGGCAGCGCTGAAAGCGGTTGAAGAAGGCGCGACGGTTTCGATGATAGAGCGCGGCGACGTCGTTGGCGGCACCTGCGTCAACGTCGGTTGCGTACCTTCCAAAATCATGATCCGAAGCGCACACCTGGCTCAATATCAGCGTCGTAATCCTTTCGATGGGTTAGAGAACCATGAACCGACGATCGATCGTCGCGCCTTGCTCGCCCAGCAAATTGCACGGGTCGACGAGTTGCGTGACGCCAAATACGAAAGCATTCTCGAGGGTAATGAGTCGATTCAACTCATTAAAGGAACCGCGTCCTTTGAGAGTGCAACTACGCTCGTCGTCATGCAACCGGACGGCAGTTTTCAAACGGTGAGCGCCGATCGTGTGTTGATAGCGACTGGATCAGCACCAGCTCTGCCAGCCGTTCCAGGACTTACGGACGTACCGTACTGGACTTCAGCCGAAGCACTGTTCGCGGAGGCAATACCGAAGCATCTGATGGTCATTGGTTCCTCCGTGGTCGCTGTCGAAATTGCACAAGCCTATCGGCGTTTGGGATCGGAGGTAACCGTGCTTGCGCGAACCAAGCTGCTGTCGCAGGAAGATCCTTCGTTGGGTGACGAATTGGCGAAAGCATTTGAGGCTGAGGATATACGTGTGCTAACCAAGACCACCGCTTCGCGCGTCGATTTCAACGACGGCGTATTCGCGGTAGCGATTAGCGGTGAAACACTAACCGGCGACGCGCTACTGGTGGCTTCCGGTCGGCCCCCGAACACCAGAGATCTCAACCTGGCAGCGGCTGGAGTGGAAACCACCCCGGAGGGGGCCATTATTGTCGATGATCATATGCGCACCTCGGCACCGAACGTCTATGCGGCCGGCGATTGCACGACCCAACCCCAATTTGTCTACGTCGCTGCGGCCGCGGGTACGCGCGCGGCAGTCAACCTGACCGGTGGTGATGCGGCACTGGATCTTTCGGCGATGCCAGCGGTGATTTTTACGGATCCGCAAGTTGCGACAGTGGGTCTTTCCGAGGCGGCCGCGCAAAGCGCAAAGATTAATACCGAGAGTCGAACTTTACCGCTTGAAAACGTACCACGCGCGCTTGCGAACTTCGAAACGCACGGGTTCATTAAGCTGGTGATCGACGCCGACGACGATCGGCTGATTGGCGCGCAAATTCTGGCGACCGAAGCCGGCGAGATGATCCAGACGGCGGCACTCGCAATTCGCAATCGCATGACCGTCCAGGAGTTGGCGGACCAACTGTTCCCATACCTGACCATGGTGGAAGGCCTGAAGCTTTGTGCACAAACTTTCTTCAAAGACGTGAAGCAGCTGTCTTGTTGTGCCGGATGAGCACGCCCCTTTCCGCGTAAGGGCGGCAGCGACGTTAGCCGATCAGCGGCCATCATTCTTGAAAAGGGAACCATGATGCTTGGGTTAATCACGAAATTACTAGACAAGTCGGGCGCACTCGGCAGCCTCGTTGCCGCGATGGGTTGCGCAGCGTGTTTCCCCGCCCTGGCTAGTATCGGCGCCGCCCTCGGCCTCGGCTTTCTCGCACAGTGGGAGGGTTTGTTCGTTAATACTTTGCTGCCCTTGTTCGCCGCGATCGCGTTGTTCGCCAATGCGCTCGGCTGGCTCGGCCACGGCCAGTGGCATCGCAGTATTATCGGCATGCTCGGCCCGGGCTTTGTCCTGCTGACGCTCTACCCACTGTGGCAATACGGTTGGAGCACTTATCTGCTCTATACGGGGTTGGCTATGATGCTTGTTGTAGCGGTCTGGGACCTGCGTTCGCCGCCACGTCGCCGTCGCGACGCCGTAACTAATCAATCGGGGCTACAACAATGAACGAGATGCAAAATCTCGAACAATTTCAACCCGTCCTCGAACTGATGGGCAAACTTACGACCGAGCAAAGCCGGATAGCGCTCGCGATATATCGGGAGATCGCCGAGCAAGGCACCGTTACGCCGTACGAACTGGCCTCGTTAACGGGCAAAACTGAAGGCGAAATCGAAGACTACATGAACGAAACCGGCGGAATATACTGTGATGAGAACGGCAGTATCGTCGGTTTCTGGGGGCTCACAGCCGCGCCGATCAGCGACCACCAAATTGTCTTCGAAAGTAAAACGCGTTATGCCTGGTGTGCGTGGGACACGCTGTTTATTCCCGAGTTATTAGACGCCACACTCAAAATCGCCTCAAAATGTGCCGAGACGCAAAAGCCGATATCTTTGGAAGTCTCGCCTGAGGAAATCGTTTCCGCATCGAGCCCGGCTATCGTCGTCTCCATGCTGGTACCCGACGAGTTCGCATTCACGAAAGATATCATCGGAAGTTTCTGTCACCACATTCATTTTTTTGAAACGGCGGATGCGGGACAGCGATGGATTGCCGATAAGTCCGGAATCGAATTGCTGAGTCTGCGCGAAGCATTTGAACTCGGTCAGCTGAAAAACAACTATCAATTTTATTCAGAGCTGCCGCCTAATTGTTGACGCTCTCGTAACCGGTAATGAGATTCGCGGCCAGTTCAGCCGGTTGCACGCGCGCTCCAGGGGTCGTTCTTCGACGCCGATCGTTCTGTTGACCCCACGCCGATTCAGTGGGTGGCGGCGTTCAGCTGATTGCTGTCCGTTTTTTCCATACCGCTCGGTGGACTATTGATCGCAGTACCCGAGGCTTGTTGGTGACGCGCATTTTTCCCCTCCTGATCCAACTCGTGCGGGAAGCGTTGTACGAGCGGACTGGCTAATCAGGCACACGCCGCCGCTTTCGCCCACATTTTGGGGAAGTTGACTCGGATCATCTACGTCGCCGGGCAAATCACATATAAACCCCCTTTCAGGCCGGAACGTAGGCAGCCGAATCATGAATGAGTTGACGTCGCATCGCGTTTGGGATCGAACCGTGCGCTGGTTTCATTGGATTAATGTCCTGTGTGTTTTCCCGCTTGTCGCCATCGGCGTCGTGATCCTTAACGCCAAGTTACTCGGTGTGGACAACGACGGTAAGATCCTGCTCAAGACGGCTCACGTCTGGGTTGGTTATCTGTTCGTCGTAAATCTGCTCTGGCGCCTCGTCTGGGCCTTTATTGGCGGGCCTCAGGCACGCTGGGGCGCGATCTTGCCGGGCGGGCGCGGCTACGCCGGGGAGGTACGACGCTACATGATCGGTTTGCGCTCCGGCCGCCCGCCTGAATACCTCGGCCACAACCCGCTCGGGCGGATTGCGATCACGGTGTTGCTTTTCTTGATGTGTGTGCAGGCCGCGACCGGGCTCGTACTGTCGGGAACGGATTTGTTCTATCCGCCTTTCGGTTCGGCGTTCGCGGGCTGGGTCGCCGCGCCGGGCGTTGAACCGCAGTCCTTGGTACCTTACGCGCCGGACATGTATGATGAAGCGGCGTATCAGGCGCTGCGAGACATGCGTAAGCCGTTCATCACTGTGCATTATTACGGGTTCTTTTTATTGCTGGGTATCGCCTTGATCCACATTGTTGCTGTCGTTGCAACCGAGATTCGGGAAAGCAATGGTCTCGTGTCTGCCATGATTTCCGGAAAGAAAGTGCTCAGAGGAACAGCAGCCGATCAAACGAAAGGCGATTGATTTCGATACCAAGAGCCGCAATCCCCAAATTACCTTTGTTGGCTAGCCCCTCGGCCGAATAAAGTCCTCTTCCTTCGGTCCGATCTTCTCGCCCAGCCCCATCGAGCCTGGCCCGCGCATCATCATGACTCTCGGACTTAGACCGACCGCTCATTTACCGGATATGGTTTCGCCAACAATCATGATCAGCAATATTTCTCTTGGCGTCGAAGCTGTGCCAATCCCCTCTGCCACATGGCTCTTTGGTTCAGCGCTAGCGATGCTTGGTTGCCGTGCGAAACGAAGGCGGCGCAGTATCATGGAATAATCGATTCCGGTTGTGTGGGTTTTTGTCCGAACGCAGACGACCGGTATTGACCATTCTCGCTCTTTGAATCGGCGCCGGCGTCTGTCTGCTTTCCGCGCTGAACCGCCGCTTCGTTCCGCATTGCAACAGACGAAAGAGCGCCCGTACCCGCCGTGCACTTCTACGTTGTCTTAGCGATTGATACCAACTACGCTCGATGCATGAACTGCAGCCTTAATTATTTGGTGGTTATCAGTTAGGCGCTGGTCATGATCTCTGCGGCGCCGCTATTCTTGGTGCCCCCTCTTGGAAACCCGGAAGGCATAAGCCCTTTCAGGATTCTTTGGTTTAGGAAAGGCAGCAATGCAAACCTACATCGTCGATTCGTTTACGGACAAACCATTCGCCGGCAATCCAGCTGGCGTGTGTATCGTAGAGCACGGCCTCGATGAGCCGCGAATGTTACTCGTCGCGCAAGAGTTGGGTCTGTCTGAAACGGCATTTATCCGAGACACGAATGGAGATGATGATTGGTCAATTCGGTTCTTTTCGCCGGTTATGGAGATACCGCTTTGCGGGCACGCCACGCTCGCGTCGGCAGCCGTGCTTTTCGAACGACTCGGTGTACCTCAGATCAGGTTCACGAATATCAACGATCTTGTCTTGATCGCCAAATCCGCGGATCAGGGCATCACGTTAGAGTTTCTGAACCGCCCCGGGATTCTCGGAGGCTCAATTCTTTGAGAGGATTGAGTCATGAACACGAAAAAGAAGCAACCGAGGTACTCGGGAGAG
>MRWG01000472.1_pt1 | contig 46745 bp, 40 predicted proteins | sample 1013341 | NCBI WGS metagenome assembly MRWG01 (sample SAMN06117577, study PRJNA244670) | biofilm metagenome | biome: Water; feature: Cathode Biofilm; material: Biofilm; isolation source: microbial consortium enriched at the cathode of a solar microbial fuel cell | place: USA: District of Columbia ... | reverse complement strand
CGGCCTGGGAGCAACCCCTGATCGCGAGGATACATTGCTCAGGGGCCGGAAGGTCCATCGCGGTCGGGGACCGCTCCCACAGGAGATACGACTTCAAGGCCCGCTACCGGTGTGTGGGAGCGATCCCTGATCGCGAAGAGACATTGCTCAGGGGCCGGGTGGCCCATCGCGGTCGGGGACCGCTCCCACAGGGAGATATAACTTCAAGGCCCGCTACCTGTGTGGGAGCGATCCTCGATCGCGATGGGTTGAAGTAGTTTACTGCAGGACTGGCCCGGCCCCACACCGATAACAACCTGTCTCAGCAACTGGCGACGGATAACTGACTACCGGTCGAAGGGCAGGACCCGGGCTATCTCGTCGAGACCGGCCAATTGCATCAACAATCTGTCGAAGCCGATCGCCACTCCGGCGCAGTCTGGCAGGCCCGATTCCAGCGCCGCCAGCAGCCTGGCATCCGGCTCCCGGTACGGTTTGCCCATGGCCTTGCGCCGCACCAGGTCCGCCTCGAAACGGCGCCGCTGCTCGTCGGCGTCGGTGAGTTCAAAATAGCCATTGCCCAACTCCAGCCCATTGAGAAACACCTCGAAGCGATGGGCCACCAGATCACCCCGGGCATCGCGGTGCAGTCGCGCCAGAGCCGACTGGCAGGCGGGATAATCGTAGACGAACACCGGGCCCGGCGGCATGGCCGGTTCCACCCGAAGGCTGAACAACAGGTCCAGACAGGTACTTGCATCCTCTCCGGACCAGTCGCCTCCCGCCACCGAAGACGCCAGGCGCTGCAACTGGCTGGCCGGTGCGGTATGGGGGTCGACACCCAGGACCTGGCGAAACAGATGTCCATAGGCAAAAAAGGCAGGCTCGGCGTCGAGGCCCAGGGCGGCGAAAAGATCGGCGATCTCCGCCATCAAACGGTGTTCGTCCCAACCGGGACGATACCATTCGAGGAGGGTGAACTCCGGGTTGTGCCGGCGCCCTCGCTCGCCGTCGCGAAAGGCTTTGCCCAGGTAGTAAATGGGGCCCGCTCCCGCGGCCAGCAGGCGCTTCATATAAAACTCGGGTGAGGTCTGCAACCAGGCGGTCTCACCGTCAAGGCGAGCGGCAATATTGTCCAGGTGGGGGTCGGTCACGGGCGCCTGGCCCAGCACCGGCACGTCCACTTCCAGGACGCCGGCGCGGGCGAAAAAGGCCCGTACCTCGGCCAGCATCCCGGCCCGCTTCTCGAGGGTTGCCAGGTCCGCCACGGGCCGCCAGTCAGTCATCGGTCAACGTTGCCGGCATGGGCGCCGGGCCGGCATCAGTCCCTGGCGCGACCCAGGTATTCGCCCGTGCGGGTATCCACCTTGATCACCTCGCCCGTGTTGAGGAAGAGGGGCACCTTGACCACGGCGCCGGTGGCCAGGGTGGCGGGCTTGTTGCCGCCCTGGGCGGTGTCGCCACGCAGGCCTGGATCGGTCTCGACAATTTCGAGCTCCACGTGATTGGGCGGGGAGACAGCAAGCGGGGCCCCGTTGTAGAGCGTCACCGTGCACATGTCCTGCTCCTTCAGCCACTGGGCGGCATCGCCCACGGCGGCGGCATCGGCCTGGTGCTGCTCGAAGGTATCCGGCTCCATGAAGTGATAGTGTTCGCCGTCGTTGTAGAGATACTGCATCTCCTTGTCCATGACGTCGGCGCCTTCCAGCTTGTCGCCGGACTTGAAGGTGCGCTCCCAGACCCGGCCGGTCTTGAGGTTGCGCAGCTTGACGCGGTTGAACGCCTGGCCCTTGCCGGGTTTGACGAATTCATTCTCGACGATGTTGCAGGGATCGCCGTCGAGCATCACTTTAAGCCCGGCCTTGAATTCGTTGGTAGAATAGTCCGCCATTCTTGCCTCATTTAATCCAGTGTATTTTGCAGGGGCGCTATGATACAGCAGACCATCCCCACTTGGCAGGTGTCCGACTGGAAAGGGGAGCTCGCCGGCGCCGTGACCTCGGCCCGGGAGCTCCTGCTACGCCTGGACCTTGCCGACTCTCCCCTGGCCGGTCGGGTGCTGGGCGCCACCGACTTTCCGGTCCGGGTGCCGGTCCCCTACCTGTCGCGAATGCGCCGGGGAGACCCGGACGATCCCCTATTGCGCCAGGTTCTGCCCCTGGCGGAGGAAGAACGGTCGACCCCCGGGTTCGACACTGACCCGCTGCAGGAAAGCCGGCACAACCCGGTGCCCGGCGTGGTCCATAAATACCGGGGCCGCCTCTTGCTGGTGGTCAGCCCCGCCTGTGCCATCAATTGCCGCTACTGTTTCCGGCGCCACTTCCCCTATCGTGAGAACACCCTGGGCAAGCGCGAGTGGCGCCAGGCACTGGATTATATCGCCGGTGACAACAGCATCCGCGAGGTGATCCTCAGCGGCGGCGACCCCCTGGCCACCGGCGATGAGCACCTGCGCTGGCTCGTGGATGCCATCGCCGGCATTCCCCACGTGGAACGGCTGCGGGTTCACACGCGATTGCCCGTGGTTATTCCGGGCCGCATCGATGAGCGCTGCCTGGCCTGGCTCACCGGCACCCGGCTGCGCCCGGTGATGGTGCTGCATATCAATCACGGCAATGAAATCGACAACGACGTTGCCGCCATGGCCGCCAGACTCCGGCAAAAAGACGTGGTGCTACTCAACCAGGCGGTGCTGTTGCGGGGGGTCAATGACAGTGCCGAAGCACTGGAAAGCCTGAGCGAGAAGCTGTTCGCCGCAGGCATTCTGCCCTATTACCTGCACCTGATGGACCCGGTGGCCGGCGCCGGGCACTTCGATATACCGGAAAAGGAGGCCCTGCGACTCTATGCCGCCCTCCAGGCCCGGGTCTCCGGTTACCTGTTGCCCAAGCTGGTCCGGGAAATACCGGGTGCCGCCGCCAAAAGCCAGGTCGGCCATCGAGGCCTGTGAAGGCGGTCTCGCCGGACACTGCCAGGGCGCAGCAGAAAGTGGACAAAGGACGCCTTATTTATGAAATAATGCCGGAAAAGGCAACATGCGGCACATGGATATGCAGGCACGCCCGTCGAACCTGGATGAACTGCTCGACAACCTGAGACTCCCCCGGCAGTCCACGGAGTCCCTCAGCTTCTGCAATGCCGACAGTGAGGCCCTGAAACAGTATATCCACCAGTTGCCCTACACGGACCCGCCCACCCTCTGCGGCCAGCTCTATCGCAACATTCCCGAAGTGGCCGGACTCAAGGCGGAACCCGCGAAAAAACAGCGGCTTCTGGACCTCCTGCAGCCGGTGGCCCTCGACTGCACGGAAAAACTTACCCGCAACCTCGCCGTCAACGAAAAGAACACCCGGGTACTGTCTTTAAGCGTGGCTATTTTGAGAAGCCTGGCGGAAGGCTACAAAGCCATCATCGTGGACAACTGCGGGCGGGACGACATGCTCCCCGGCACCCTGGTCAACAGTATCCAGGGCGCGCTCTCGGTCATGAACCGGCTGCTTCTCACCTGCTGGCAGACCTATATCCAACCCCCGGGCAACTTCTGGCAGGAACTGCACAGCCTTTACCAGTTGGCCCGGGGCTTTGAGTTGGATACCACCCCCGCCACGGCGACGCCCTTCCAGGGGCAATCGGTCAGAACCGCCTACCTGAAGCCCCTGCTGCTGGCCTGCGCCAATCCCGGGCATTACACGCCCACGGAGTTGCGCTCCATTTTCGACTTTCTCGATAACGGGGCCCAACTGGCGGAACTGGCGCCGGGCTCCGAGCGCGGCCTGTTCGTGGTGGATACGCAAGGCAACAAAGGCCCCGTCTATGCATCCCGGGTATCCGGCATCGCCAAGCAGCACGTTCGCCTTCGCCCGGACAAGCTGGTCAACCTGATCACCGATATGAAGGCCGAGAGTAATCTCAAGGGTCTGCCGGTGCGCATCGCCGACGATCTGTGCAAATACTGGTCGTCGGAGCAGGTCCGGGAAGAGGAGCACCACGACGATGAGACCGAAGTGACGGTGGTTCTCGGCCTTACCCGCATTCACCGCCTGCTGGCCAAGAGCAAAAGTTTCGAGGATTTCCTGATCAGGCTGGACCAGCATCATCACGGCGAAGACTACAAGCTTTTCAGCGACCGCAAGCCGGCCTACCTGCAGGATCAGCTTTCGGCGGAGGATGCCTGGCACGATGCCTACGATTCCTCGGACCGGCATTTCACGGAACACAAAGAAAAAAACGGATCCCCGGAATCGCCACTGGATTACAAACCCGTGGATATCCGCAGGAAGCCCACTGCCAAACCCATCAAGGCCTACCCGGGAATGCGCATCAATACCAGCAGGAGGGGCGCCTGCGTGGAACTCGGCGACACCGTGGAAAGCCTGAGCCCCGGGGAATTGATCGCCGTCCAGGAAAAGGGCACGGAGGACTGGCAATTTGCCATTGTCCGCTGGGTCCACACCACACCCAGACTGAACCGCCTGGCCGGCATGGAGTTCCTGAGCGGACGGCCCCGGCCCTGCGCCGCCTGCGTGGTCAGGACCGACCGGCCCGTATCCCCCTATCTTCCGGGCCTGCTATTTGACCCGGCGGACGGCGCTCTAGAGGTGATTCTGCCCTCCATGCCCTTCAAGGCGCGCCAACGGGTGCGAATTATGTCCCTGGACGGTGAATTTATCACCCAACTGACCGACACCCTTGAGAGCACCTTCCACATGTCGCGGTTCACACTGGAAAAAGGACAGCCGGAGATTTAACCCGACGGGGTGGTGGCCGATAAAGGTTTGACTTTATACTGACGGCCATAAAGTCAACAACGAGCCGCCGAGCCTCGCCCGGCCCTTCCCGGAGTTGCCACGACCCGATTATGGAAACAGACGGTACCCTGAATCTGCTCCTCGTCCACGACAGCGTGGAAGACGCCAACCGGCTTGTCAGCCTGCTGCGCAATGCCAACTACAAAATCGATCCCCACTACATCGGCTCGCCCGGGGAACTGGGTTCGAAAATGCAGGAGCGCAACTGGGATATAGCTCTGGTCCAGTACGCCGCCGAAACCGTTACCGCCAAATCCGTGTTTCACCAGATCCGCCGGCTCAACAAGGATATACCGGTGGTGCTGATCAGTGCCGGCTATGACTCGGAGGTGATCGTCGACGGCCTGCGGCTGGGGGCGGCGGACGTTGTTCCCATGGACGAAGACCAGCACATGCTGCAGGTGGTATCCCGGGTGCTGTACTACCTGGATCAGCGACGACGGCTGCGTTTCTGGAAGCGCCGCTATGCCGAATCGGAGAGCCGTTGCGAAGAATTGATCAACAGTTCCCAGGACGGCATCGCCATTATCCAGGACGGCACTTACATCCAGGTCAATGATACCTATGCCAACCTGTTCGGATACCTGGACGCCGACGGCATGGCCCTGTTACCGGTGCTGGACAGTATCGGCAGGAAAAGCCAGGCCGGGTTCAAGCAATACCTCAAACCGCTCTCGGCCGACGACGCCCGGGAGCAGGAAGACGTGGCGTTCGAAGGCCTTCTGCCGGATGGCTCCACGTTCCCGGTCCAGGGCCGGATTGCCCAGATCGAGCACCAGGGCGACCCGGCCCTGCAGTTGACCGTTGAGCGGCGTTTTCTGTCCCGCCTGCAGGACAGTGGCGAGCCGGAAGCGGAACTCGACACCGGCTCCAATACCGGCATCCGGCTCCACGATATGCTCGATCGCATCAACCAGGCGATACGCATGGCGGCCCGCACCGAAGATACCGCCATCCTCCACTATATCCGCATCGACCGCTTCGATGTCCTGCAGCGGGAACTGGGCATCGCCACCCTGGAACAGGGCGTCACTCAACTGGCGGATTATATTGTCGATTTTGCCGGCCCCGACTGCCAGTTCGGACGGATCCGGGAGGACTCCTTCGTCCTCCTGGACAAGACCAACGATCCCGACAGGGCCCTGACTTTTGCGGAAAAACTGGCCCATTCGGTCAGGGAGCAGGTCTTCGAACTGGACGACCTGACCATGACCTGTACCCTCAGTATCGGGCTGAGTGTCATCAGCGAGGCGACCTCGACGGCGGACGGCTGCATCGAACGTTCCCTGAAAGCCATCCACGAATTGCGCGAAAACGGCAAGCATCCCGATGTGGGCGACGGCGCACGACTTTTCGAGGCCAGTATCGATCCCTCGGCACCAGACCTGGGCGGCGACGATATCGAGCGTATGGGCCGGCAGATGCTCGACAGGCACCAACTCGACATTGCCTTCCAGCCCATCGTGCCCCTGCACGGCGAATACGCGGAACTCTACGAAGTATTGATGCGCGTCAAGCCCGGCGCTCTTCCCGACAGTCTGCCCGATGATTTCGTGGCGCGGATTTTCAAGACCGAAGCAGGCAAGGAAATCGACCGCTGGATCATTCTCGAAGCCATCAAGGCGCTCGGGAAAAAGCAGCAGACAGACCCCAACACCCGTCTCTTCGTCAATATCAGCGCCGCCACCATTTGCGACAACCAGTTCATAGCCTGGCTGAAACTGGCCCTGAAAACAGCCGGTGTCACTCCCCGGGACCTGGTCTTCCAGTTGCGCGAGATCGACGTCAGCCGCCACATGGCCAAAGCGGCAACCATGGTGGAAAACCTCCGGAAGATCCAGGCCGGCACCGCGCTGACCCATTTTGGCCTGGTTATCAACCCGCTGGATATCTTCCACCGCATGACCGTGGATTTCGTCAAGATGGACATGCTTATCGTCGAGAAGGCCCAGAAAGACGAAGACGGCGTGGAAACCATGATGGGTCTGATCAACGGACTCAAGGCCGACGATCAGCGGATCGTGATTCCCTTCGTGGAAACCGCCTCGATTATTCCTTCCCTTTGGCAGGCCAGTGTCGACTACATCCAGGGACACTATATCCAGCCGCCGGCCCCGGCCATGAATTACGAATTTTCCGAGGAGAGTTGAAGCGCCCCCTGCCCGCGGCGGGCAGGGGTTTTGAGGGCTTTATTGGACGCCGCCCTGGGTGTCCCGGTCGCGGATACCCATCAGGTAAAGTACGCCATCCAGGCCCAGGTGGGAAATGGACTGCTTGGCAGTGGCTTTTACGATGGGCTTGGCGCGGAAAGCGATGCCCAGGCCGGCAATGTTGAGCATGGGCAAATCGTTGGCGCCATCCCCCACGGCCACCACCTGTTCCAGGCTGATATTTTCCCGCTCGGCCAACTTCCGCAACAGTCCCGCCTTGCGCTCACCGTCAACGATGGCACCCGAAGCCCTGCCCGTGACCCGGCCATCGACGATCTCCAGGGCGTTGGCATAGACGTAATCGATACCCAACTTGCGTTGAATTTCCCGTCCGAAGAACTCGAAACCGCCGGAAATAATCGCGGTCTTGTAACCCAGCATTTTCAGCGTCGAGATAAGCTCCTCCGCGCCCTCGTTCAGGCGCAGGCGCTCGGCGACCCGGCCCAACGCGCCCTCCTCCAGGCCCTCGAGCAGGGCAATCCGGCGGCTGAAGCTCTGCTTGAAATCGAGCTCGCCGCGCATGGCCGCCTCGGTAATTCGCGACACCTCCGCGCCGACCCCGGCCTCTTCGGCCAGTTCGTCGATAACCTCGGCGTCGATCAGGGTGGAATCCATATCGAAAACCACCAGGCGGCGGTGGCGCCGGAAAATATTGTCCTCCTGGTAGGCGATATCCACATCCATTTCCGAGGCCAGTTCCAGCAGCGCCGAGCGGAAATCGCGCAGATCGGACGGCGCGCCGCGCACGGAAAATTCCACACAGGCCTTGCTGTGGGTGTCGATCCTGTCCAGGGGGATCCGGCCGGAAAGGCGGTTGATCTTGTCGATATTGAGACCGTGACCACTGGTGACGGCGGTAACCCGGGCGATGTATTCGGCCGTGATGCGCCGTGCCAGAAGGGTGACGATGTGGCGGGGTTTGCCCTGCTGGGCGACCCAGTGAGCGTAACTTTCCTCGGAGATGGGCTGGAAACGCACCTGCAAATCCATTTTGTGAACCTGGAAGAGTACGTCCTTCAGTACCTGCCCCGACTCCAGGTGCTGGGGAACTTCCGCCAGGATGCCCAGGGTCAGGGTGTCGTGAATCACCGCCTGGCCCACATCGAGGATATTCACGTCATGTTGGGCGAGAACCCCGGTGACGCCGCTGGTGACTCCCGGCTTGTCCTCGCCAGTGACATTGATGAGGAGGATTTCTTTCACAATACGTCCGTTGCCTGCCAAGGTCGCCATTATAGGCGAGCCACTGTTAAGATAGTACGTCTTCGATCAAGAATGACACCCCATGTTGATGCGCCCCACCGATTTCGGCAAGAGGCCCTTCGGTTTCGGATTAAAATTCGCCTCCGCCTTCGCGGTATTCGCCCTGGCCACAGGTCTGGCCCTGATCCTGATCCTCCACGGGCAGCTCATCGAGCTGGCCCGACAGCAACAGAGAACCCTGGGAGAGGCGCTGTCCGAGCAGCTTGCCGAAACCGCCCGGCAACCGCTGGTCAATGGCGATATCATCAGTCTCCAGGTGCTTCTGGACGACCTGGTTTCCGGTACGCCGCAAGTAGTGGGCGCCTACGCCTACGGGCCCGATGGCCGCCTGCTGGCGCAGGGCGGCGCTCCCCACTCGGAGTCGGAACCCGCGATATTCCGGCAACCGGTGACCTTTGAAGCCTCCCCTGCCGGGCGGGTGCGCATTGAATTGCAGAACGGCACGATGCTGGCCAGTTACCGCCAACCCCTGTGGTGGCTTGCCGGCTTGGGAGGCAGTGCCGCTCTCGTTTTCGGCCTCTGGCTCGCCAGCGCCGGCTCGGGATTGTCCCGGCGTCTGCGGGCACTCGGCCAGCGGCTACCCGCGGCGGAAGGAGAAAGCGCCGGCGACGACCTGCATATCCTCGACCAACGCCTTGAATCCCTGTTGGGCGAACGAAACCACGCGCCCGCTGTGGAACAGGGGCCCCTGGCGGCCATCGCCTGTCTTAACCTTCCCCGATTGCGCAACCAACTGAATGCCGACCACTTCCAGGGGTTGCTGAATTCACTGGACGAGATAATCGACAGTGCTGCACTCCTCTACGACGCCGAGCGCCTGCAGGGCCGGGAAAATTGTGCCTTTGTCCGACTGCCGGCTGAAGGTGCTGAGGGCGAACTCCAGGCCCTGAACTTTTGCACAGTGGTTTCCCGGCTATGCCGCCAATGGCACACACCCATTGAACTGGCTTTTGCCGTGGCCGGGACGACAGCCGGATCCCCGACGACCCGCTGGCATCTGGACATGGAGAAAGACCGGCATTGCACCGAGTTGCTCGACCGGCTGAAAGAGGGGGCCCCCTGGGACCTGCTGATCAGCAACCGGCAGGCCAGCGACGCCCGGTTGTCCGCCACCTGCGAAACCGAGCCCCTCTATGCGGGCGCCGGCATCAGTCGCATTGTCGGCTTCACGGCAACCCAGGACGCTTTCCTCCGCAAACAGGTCCACTTCCTGGCAGAAAAAATGGGACAGAAAACCGGGCAGGAAACACAGCCAGATCACGCCAACCGCGCATGACCACCGGATCACAGCCGGCGATCGTCCCACGGATGCCCAGCTATCTTTAGGCCGGCTTTTACTCTAGACTCGCTGCTTTAGGGTAAAACCGAGGTGGTTCCATGCGCTACCGGCTCTTCGACACTTATGCCCGTTTGATGTCCCCCATCAACAAGACGCTCGATCTTACCTATACGGCGGTCGAGCACCTGCCTTTTTCGAATTCCCGCCTGGGCAGAACCTACAAGGCCGGTATCGAAACGGCTATCCGCCTGGTAAAGCACTATCCCAAACTGGGTTTCGACTATGCCCCGGTGGAGATCGAGGGAGTCGAGCACCCGGTAACCGAAGAAACGGTGCTGACGAAGCCCTTCTGCCATCTGCTCCACTTTCGTCGGGAGGGGCTTTCGACCAACGCACCGAAAGTGCTCTTTGTGGCAGCCCTGTCGGGGCATCATGCGACGCTGTCCAAGGACACGTTCCGGGCTTTTCTCAAGGACTATGACGTCTATGTGACGGACTGGCTGGATGCGCGGGACGTGCCGCTTTCCGAGGGCAAATTCGGGGTTGAAGAATACGTTCAGTATCTGGAGGAATTCCTGGAGTTTCTGGGGCCGGGCACCCATGCCGTGGGGCTTTGCCAGGCGGGGCCTCCCCTGCTGTGCGCCACCGCCTATATGGCCAGGCACAACAACCCGGCGCGACCCGCCAGCCTGACCCTGATCGCCGCCCCAATCGACAACCGGGTCAACCCCACCAACAAGCTGGCGAAATTTACCGATTTACTGACCACGAAAATATCGTTCCTGAAAGGTGTCGCCATCCACAAGGTCCCCGCCCGCTATCCAGGCGCCGGACGTCGCGTTTACCCGGGCGTTCTCCAACTGGGCGGTTTTATGACCCTTAACCTGACCAGCCACATCCAGAAAAACATCGACTTCATCCGGAATATTATCGCCGACAACGAAGAGGACGCCGACAAGCACCGGGATTTCTACGACGAGTACATGGCCGTGCTCGACATGGATGCCGATTATTACCTGGAGACGGTGGAGCGTGTTTTCCTCGAGCAGCAACTGCCCCGCGGCATCATGGAATACAAGGGGGAAAAGGTGGACTGCGGCGAGATCACCGACGTGCCCATACTGACCATGGAAGGCGCGGAGGATGACATGGTCAGCATAGGGCAAACCCAGGCTGCGCTCTCCCTGTGCCCGAACCTCCCGGCGCGCATGAAAAAGCACCATGTTCAGCGCAATGTGGGTCACTACGGTATTTTCAGTGGCCGGTTCTTCAGAAAGGAAGTGGTCCCGGTTATCACCACATGGATCAACAAATACCGCCTGAAACCGGTGGATACCCAAATACCCGCTATCCGGCAGTCCTGATCCCGACTCAGCGGCCGCAGTATTGCCGGTTCACCAAGGACGCCGAGCCGGCAGCCAGCGGCGACACCCTTTCTGACTTCGCAAGAACTCGATAGTGATTGGGAAACCCAGCCGTTTTTATCAGGACAGCCTCTGCATATCCCCATCAATGGGAAGCATTTGCCCGGATATGGACTTGCCGTGATCCGACGCCAGGAAGACCGCCAGCGCGGCAATATCCTTCGGGTCCACAAGCTGCTTGAGTGACTGATTGGCCAATGACGCCTGCCGGACCTCATCGACCGTCTGCCCGCTTACCCGGGCGCGCCCTTCAAAGACGCGCTGGAGCCGCTCGCCATCCACAGTACCCGGAAGAATGGCATTGGCGCGAATGCCGTACTCGCCCAACTCAATGGCAAGGGTCTTGGTAAAGCCGACGAGGGCCCATTTGGACGCCGCATAGGGGCTTCGGTTGGCATAACCGAATCTGCCGGCCGCCGACGACATAATGACAATCACCCCCGACGGCGATTTTTTCAGGTGCGGAATGGCCAGACGGGTGAAATTGAAAGTGCCACTGGTATTGACCTGAAAAACCTTTTCCCAGTCATCGGGATCCATTTCCTCCACGGGCAGTGTAGGGCCGGCGATTCCGGCGTTGTTAACCAGCACATCCAGACCGCCGAGCGCCTCCACCGCCCGCTTAACCGTTAATTCGATTTGGTCGCGCCTGGCGATGTCGCAAACCCCCGTTGCCAGTCCGGGAATCTCCCGGGCCAGGTCCTCCAGCCCCTTTTCATCGATATCGCAGACAAATACCCGGGCGCCCTCCACTGCGAAAGCGCGGGTAATCTCCCGGCCGATGCCGGAAGCGCCGGCTGTTACCAAGACCCGTTGTGTCATCCTTCACTCCATGTTTCTTTGCAAGCACTTGCTGCACAAAAGCCTATGGTTGCCTTCAGGCGACTCTGAAGGACCACGTTTAAAGAATACCGATAATTGCCTATTTATTCAGCGCAGCCAGTAAGAGCAGATATCGTTGACAAGGGCCGGCTATGTGCGCACATAACTGCCCGGCGCGGGGTCCAGGACCGGATAACGCGTATTCCCCAGTTTTTTCGGGGCACGCCGGGTCTTGCCGACCGTTTGGATCACCCAGTCCCCCCAGGGCTGCCACCAGGTTCCCTGCTCCTGGCGGGCGGACTGAGCCCATTCGCCCGCTTCCTCGTTCTCGACCGGCCCGATCAGGTATCTGGCCTTGGGGTTGTTGGGGGGATTTATCAGTCCCGCGATATGCCCGGCATTACTCAATACAAACGTGCTTTTTCCGGGAATCAACTGGCAGGTACGGTAACAGCCCCGCCAGGGTGTCAGGTGATCGGCATCCGCGCCCACGACAAATGTTTCCAGTTCAATGGTGGAAAGATCCACGGGATAACCCATCACCTGGAATTCCCCCGGCTTGCAAAGGAGGTTGTGTTCGTAGAGGCTCAAAAACTGCTTGTGGAGGGCGTAAGGCAGGTTTGTACTGTCGTCGTTCCAGTAGAGGATATCAAAAGGCGGGGGCTCGTTGCCGAGCAGGTAATTATTAACCCAGTAGCGCCAGACCAGGTCATTGGGCCGCATCCAGTTAAAGGTATTGCCCAGGGACCGGCCCGGCAGTATGCCTTTCGATTCACTGCGCTTGTGGGTGAGGTTCATGATGGATTTTTCGTGAAAGGCGCCCAGGGGGCAGGGCACGTCGAAATCCAGGAGCGTCACCACATAGGCCGCATGCCTTACTCTTTTGTCGCCGCGAGCCGCCATGATGTTCAACAGGAGAGTGGCGGTGATGCCCCCGGCACAAACACCCACCAGATTCAGTGTTTTGCTCCGGAAAATGCTGCAAATGGCATCCAGGGCTTCAAAACAGGCCGAAATATAAGTATCGAAATCCCAGTCCCGTTGTGCCGGCCCCGGGTTTCTCCAGCTCACGATAAAAACCGGAACACCCCGTCCCAGGGCGTACTCGACGAAACTCCGGCCCGGGGCCATGTCCATAAAATAGTAGCGGCTGATCTGCGGCGGGAGAATCAGGGTGGGCTCGGCCAGTACTTCCGAGGTGACGGGTTGGTACTGGATAAGTTCGAGCACCTCGTTTCTGAAGACAACCGCGCCCGGCGTCGCGGCCAGATCCCTGCCCACTTCGAACTGTTCCGGTAGCGCATGGCGGGGCAATGTTCGCCCCTCTGCCAGGTCCCCGATGAAATGACGGGCTCCCTTGAGCAGGCTGGCGCCCCCGCTTTTTACTGCCTTGTCGACTACCGCCGGGTTGGTCAGCAAATAGTTGCTGGGGGAGGCCGAGGAAAGGAGGATCTCGGTCAGGAAGCGAACATGCTCCCGGTTGCGCCAGTCGTCACTGCGCTCTTCCTTGTCGACCAACCCCCGGATGGTATCGGACCAGGCCAGATAGCCCTGGGAAAGACGCCGGTAGAGAGGATTGGTTTGCCAGGCGGGGTCCTTGAAACGCACATCCTGCCTGGCTGGCTGGCGGTCCGATTTTCCCGCCATGATGCCCGACAATTCGGAGGTCAGTGCGCCGGTGCTTTTGGCAATATCCCTGGCACTGATATTGCCTGCCACGGTCGCGAAGGTCTTCAACGTGCGGCTCAGATGGCCGCCCCTGAAAAACCCGTCGCCTGAATCCTGCCCGGCATGGCTTTCCTTTCTTTGTGCCGGTGTGCTCTCGGTCTTGTCCCGACGGGAACCTTTGGATTTCCCGGCGCGGGAAGCTCCGCCGGCACTCTTCTGGCCGGGTGGCCTTTTGCGTTGTGCCATAGACAATACTTAGTATTTAGAGGCTTTAGTAGCGAAGTATAGTCCAGCGCGGAGCGGTTACCCGGGAAATCCATGGTCCCGCAAACCCCTGTGTCAGAACAAGCCCGCGGATACCCCAGAGTCTCAGTGGTCAGAACCACCGCCGCACCAATTGCCCTTGACTAACCCACAGGCTATTGTGGAAAGATGTATAGTTAAGGTACCCGGTCCCCGGCGAAGGCGGGTCGAAAAGGGACTAAATTGGCACCAACAAGGGCTTCCTCTAGAGGTCGCTTACATTCCCGCTCTCATTCCAGCCAAACAGTTTGGGCTTCTCATCGTTATAAGAGGGTATGTTATGGGTAGGTTAGCAGTGGTAACGGGGGGGACTCGCGGGATTGGGGAGGCAATCGCCTTGCTCCTGAAGGAATCCGGCTATCAGGTCGTAGCCAACTATGGGAGTAACGACGACCGGGCGAAGGCCTTCGAACAGGCGGCGGGCATCCCCATCAAGAAATTCGACGTCAGCGACTTCGAATCCTGCCGACAAGCCATCGACGAAATCGTCACCGAGCACGGTCCGATCGACATCGTCGTCAACAACGCCGGGGTTACCCGGGACAGCACACTGCACAAGATGCCACCGGAAAACTGGCAGACCGTGATCCAGACAAATCTCAGCTCCTGCTATAACATGAGCAGGTGCGTCATCGAGGGCATGCGCGCGCGGGGCTTTGGCCGGATCGTCAATATCGGCTCCATGAACGGCCAGGCGGGACAGTACGGACAGGTCAATTACGCAGCGGCCAAATCGGGCATCCATGGTTTCACCAAGGCCCTGGCCCAGGAGGGCGCGGCCAGGGGCGTCACGGTCAATGCCGTGGCGCCGGGCTACGTGGAAACGGATATGGTTCGGGCCGTCCCCCCCGAGGTACTGGAGAAAATCGTCGCCCAGATCCCCGTGGGACGCATGGGAAGGGCCAGGGACATTGCCCGTGCCGTTCTTTTCCTGGTCAGTGATGAATCGGATTTCATCACCGGCTCCACCATTTCTGTCAACGGCGGCCAGCACATGTACTGACGCCGGCGACTCATTCGGAATCGGGACATCAACAGTTATTATGGATAACGGGCGTCACTCCAACGAAAATCTCCTTGCGAAACAACTAGAGGGCGTCCTTGAAAAGACAGTAAATCGCCGGCCCCGCTCCCCGGAGGAGGCCGACAATGCCCTGCGCGCCGCCGTTGTCAAGATAACCGGCGGCATGTCGCCGATTCAGGTGGTGTTGGCCTATATGGACTGGCTGGCCCACCTGGCGCTGTCTCCGGGAAAACGCCGCCAGCTATGGGAAAGTCTGCGCGACAAAATCCTGGAACTGCGTCGACGCGCCGGGGATGACGGCCAGCCCCCGCCCTCCGCGTTCTCAAGCGCGCCATGGCGGGAAGCGCCCTTCGACCTTCTGGCCGCGGCTTACCTGTCGGTGAGGGAATGGGTGGCGGAGGCGTCGAGGGGTGTGAGCGGCGTCGAGGAATACCACGAGGAGCTGGTGGCCTTTATCAACGAGCAGATACTGGAAGCCCTGTCCCCCGCCAACTTTCCCCTCACCAACCCCGAAGTGCTGGCTACCACCCGCCGGGAGAAGGGGGCGAACCTGCTTCGGGGTGCCGGCCATCTCGCCCTGGACCTGGCCGCCAAGGTCAGCGGCGACAATCGCGCGAAGATGGGCGACTACCGGGTCGGGGAAAACCTGGCGACGACCCCCGGCAAGGTAATCTACCGCAACGAACTGATCGAGCTGATCCAGTACAGCCCGACCACGGAAAAGGTCGCCAAGGAACCCGTCCTCATCGTACCGGCCTGGGTGATGAAGTACTACATCCTCGACCTCTCGCCCCACAACTCGCTGGTGCGGTACCTGGTATCCCAGGGCAAGACGGTGTTCATGATCTCCTGGAAAAACCCCTCCGAAAAAGACCGCAACCTGGACCTGGACCAGTATCTGCAGCGGGGTTTGTTCGAGGCTGTCCGGGCCGTCAGGGCTGTGCGCCCCAGCGCCAGGATCAACGCCGTGGGTTACTGCATCGGGGGCACGTTACTGGCCATCGGCGCCGCCACCCTGGCCCGGGAGGACGACGATACCCTGAACAGTATCAGCCTGTTTGCCGCCCAGGTGGACTTTACCGAACCGGGCCCCATCAACCGCATGATCAGCCAGAGCCAGGTGGCCTTTCTCAGCAGCCAGATGTGGGCGGACGGCTACCTGGACTCGGACTCCATGGCCGCCTCTTTTATGTCGCTGCGCTCCCGGGAACTGATCTGGCAGCCAACGGTGTCCCGCTATTATCTGGGCAGGGACGATAAACCGAACGACCTGATGGCCTGGAACGCGGACGGCACCCGCATGCCCTACAAGATGCACTCCCGCTATCTCCGGGAGCTTTACCTGGAAAACCGGCTGGCGGAATCGAAATTCGAGGTGGACGGCAAGCCGGTGTCGCTGCTGGACATCCGCGCACCCCTGTTCGCCGTGGGCACAACCACGGATCATGTCGCCCCCTGGAAATCCGTGTTCAAGATCAACCGCCTGACCCAGACAGAAGTAACTTTCCTGCTCACCAGCGGGGGCCACAATGCCGGCATCGTCAGTGGACCCAGCCATCCCCGACGCCAGTACCAGGTAGCGACCCGCAAGCCCGGCGACAAATACACGGACCCCGATACCTGGGTGGCACGGCAAGCCGTGAATCAGGGGTCCTGGTGGCCGGAATGGGAACGATGGCTCGATGGCCAGTGCACCTCCCGGCTGAAACCGCCCCGCACCGGCGCCGCCGGGAAGGGTTACGGGGTACTCTGCGACGCCCCGGGCACCTATGTCTTTACTTAACGGATCGGCGCTGACGCGGTACCGCCGCCCTGCTACAATCCTCCGCCCCGAAACCCGCGCCAGACCGAACCACCGAGCTTGAATAAACTCAACCCCCAACAGTCCATCGCGGTCCGCTATATCGACGGCCCTCTGCTGGTGCTGGCCGGTGCCGGCAGCGGCAAGACCAGTGTGATCACCCGCAAGATCGCCTATCTGATAGGCGAGTGCGGCCTGCATGCCCGGCACGTGGCCGCCGTCACCTTCACCAACAAGGCGGCCCGGGAAATGAAGGCGCGGGTAAGCCAACTGGTAAAGGGCAAGGCCGCCAGCGGCCTTACAGTCAGCACCTTCCACAACCTGGGCCTCAACATCATCCGCCGGGAAATTCGCCACTTCGGCTTCAAGCCGGGTTTCTCCATTTTCGACAGCGAGGACGCCCGCAACCTTCTGCGCGACCTGATGCTCCGGGACGGGGACGTCAATACCGATCACCTGGACCTGGTCCAGCGCCAGATTTCCGCCTGGAAAAACGCCCTGACCGCGCCCGCCGATGCCCTGTCCCGGGCGGAAAGCGCCGGCGAGCAGGGAATTGCCGTACTCTACGAGCGCTACTGCCAGGCGCTTAAGGCCTACAACGCTGTCGACTTCGACGACCTGATCCTGCTGCCGGTGCATATGCTCGAGACCGAGCCGGAGCAACTGGAAAAGTGGCGCAACCGCATCCGCTACCTGCTGGTGGACGAATACCAGGACACCAACCTGGCCCAGTACCGCCTGGTAAAACTGCTCACCGGCGAACGCGGCGCGCTCACCGTGGTGGGCGATGACGACCAGTCCATTTATGCCTGGCGGGGCGCCCGGCCCGAAAACCTGGCCCAGCTCCGGGAAGATTACGGGCACCTGAAAGTGATCAAGCTCGAACAGAATTACCGTTCCACGGCCCGCATCCTGCGTACCGCCAACCGGCTTATTGCCAACAACCCGCACGTGTTTGAAAAATCCCTGTGGAGCGAACTGGGCCTGGGTGAGCCAATACGGGTCATCCGCTGCAGCAACGAGGAAACGGAAATGGAGCGGGTGGTCAACGAAATTCTCGCCCTGCGCCTGCATAAAAACTGCCATTTCAGGGATTTCGCCGTGCTCTACCGGGGCAACCACCAGTCCCGCCTGCTGGAGATGAAATTGCGCAGCCAGGGCATTCCCTACCAGCTCAGCGGCGGCACCTCCTTTTATTCCCGGACCGAGATAAAGGACATCATGGCCTACCTGCGCCTGATGATTAATCCGGACGACGACAACGCGTTCCTGCGCATTATCAATACGCCCCGCCGGCAGATCGGCACCTCGACCCTGCAGAAACTCGGCGAATACGCAAACCAGCGGCACATCTCGATGCTCCAGGCCATCGACGAAATGGGTCTCCAGGCCCTGATGCCGGAACAGAACCTCAAGCGGCTGCGCCAGTTCAAGCGCTGGATGGAGAACGTCAACCGCAACTGCCTGAGCAACGACCCCGTCGCCGCCATCCGGGAAATGATAGCCGACATCGATTACGAAGGCTGGCTGCACCAGAACGCCAGCAGCGCCGCCGTGGCCGAAAAGCGCATGGGCAATGTGGAATTTTTGATCGGCCAGCTTGCCGGCGCCCTCGGGGACAACGAGGATGATGGCGACAAGGGCATCGAGAACGCCATCGCCAGGCTGGTGCTGCGCGACCTGCTCGAACGGCAGGAAGAGGATTCGGCGGACGACAAAGTCCAGCTTATGACCCTTCACGCCGCCAAGGGGCTGGAATTTCCCCATGTTTTCCTGGTGGGCTGCGAGGAAGCGCTGCTCCCCCACCGCACCAGTATCGAGGAAGGCAATATCGAGGAAGAGCGACGGCTCGCCTATGTGGGCATTACCCGGGCCCAGCGCAGCCTGACCCTGACGCTGGCGGCCAAACGTAAACTGTTCGGCGATATCAGCGAAACCACCCCCAGCCGCTTTATCGAGGAACTGCCCGCGGAGGACATCGAGCGGGAAGGTTTCGGCGAGAGCAGCGAGGAGACTCGCCGGGAGAAAGGCCAGGAATCCCTGGCGGCACTCAAGGGCCTGTTCGCCTGAGCTGACGACCCGGGCACAAAAAAAGCCGCGACCCGCGCGGCTTTTTCCGAGAGCTACCCCACCGTTACTGGCTCTGCTCCACCATGTAATCTACGGTGGCCTTAATTTCCTCTTCGGAACAATCCATGCACAACCCTTTGGGCGGCATGCCCCTGAAACCCTGAATGGAGTGGGTATAGAGCGTATCCATGCCCTTGGCGATACGGTCGGACCAGGCAGCGGCATCGCCCAGCTTGGGTGCACCGGCGGCACCGGTGGCATGGCACGAGAAGCAGTACTTGTCGTAGATGGCCTTGGGCTCGCGGGGTTCGCCGCCATCGCTGGCCGCCGGGGCCGCGGAAGCAACCTCGCCCTCCAGTGAGACCTCGCCCGCGGGCTGCAGGCGTTCCGACATGGCTTTCTCCTGCCTGTCAGTGAGTTCCACTTCCTTCTCTTCACCGCCGCAGGCGGCCAGGGCCAGCGCGGCAATCAATGCCGTGGACATGCCTGCTGTTTTCAGAAAACTCATTCGGGTCTCCTTAATGGACAACGCTATTAGGGTCGAGTCGGCATTATAGCGGCAAATTATAAAGGGGCAAACGCGCCCGTCGCGGTTGTTGAGATAACCCCGGCGGGCGGTCACAATAACGCATGGACAAAATTTTCCTGAGCGCCGACCAACTCCTGGAAGACGCCTTTACCCTGGGCATGTCAGTCATCGACAGCGGATACCGACCCGACTTTCTGGTGGCTATCTGGCGGGGCGGCACGCCGGTAGGCATCGCCATCCAGGAACTGCTGGCCTACTTCGATATTCCCAACGAGCACCAGACCCTGCGTACCCGCCACTACACCGGTATCGACCAGCGACTGCCCTCGGTACAGGTGGATGGCCTGGAGCCGGTCCTGGACAAGATTACCGCCAACAGCCGCGTCCTCATTGTCGACGACGTCTACGACACCGGCCTCAGCGCCCGCGAGGTTGTCGCGGCCATCGAAAACGCCTTCGTCGATCCACCCGAAGTGCGCGTGGCAACCATCTACTACAAGCCGGATCACAACAAGAGCGGGCGGGCGCCGGATTACTATCTCCACGTCACCTCGGCGTGGCTCGTCTTTCCCCACGAACTGATGGGCCTGAGCACCGGCGAGATCCTCAACGACAAGCCGGGCGCAACGACCTTGAAGCAGCACATCGACGCGGGCCGTCGACAGACAGATTAGACATTCCGCCCCCCAGTCATTATCATTCGCTCCCCGCGTCACGGATATCCGCCCGTAGCTCAGCTGGATAGAGCGTCGCCCTCCGGAGGCGAAGGTCAGAGGTTCGAATCCTCTCGGGCGGGCCAAGTACTAAAATCGATACACTCGCGGTTTCCACGCCTCCGTAGCTCAGCTGGATAGAGTAACCGGCTTCGAACCGGTTGGTCGGGAGTTCGAATCTCTCCGGAGGCGCCATACTAAGAGGGGTGTATATCGAGCACATGGTTTACACCCTGTACCGGAGACACCGGTGCCATTCCTCGATGAAGATGGCATCGGCTTCGCGCGGCGGGACGGCATACTCTCTTTTCACTTCATCAAGGATACGCACAGGTAGTCCGGGACCGGGGAAGGGATGGCGGCGAACCCTGTCGTAGGGCATCCAGGGCGATCTTGCGCGCCTCGTCCTTGAACAGTTTGCGCAGGGGCTCCACGACTCAGGACTTCAGGTACTTGAATAGTGTCCGGAATCTCTAGCAGGCCCTTGGGTATTGCTTCAATCCCTGCGGCAGGCAGAAATTATCCTCGAAACTGACAAGTCGGGCGTATAATAAGTTTTCCTGCGATGCACTGTAGCCACCTCGAACCGCACCAACCAATCATCGATTAGACATTGGCGAGATCATTTGGAAAGATCAAATTCCGCCAGTTGTGCGCCGCTTTCAGAGTGCAAAGTATAGGAGAGAACCTGTGCATTCATTTCAGGCCCCTCCCCAGCAATAGCCACCTCCAGCAACTGGAGACGAGCACGGGCATAAATCTGCCGACCTACATTGCCCTCCTGTTCCAACAGGGCAATTACCCTCCTCGCATCTTCGGCGGAAGTTTTCCATACATAACCGTCCAGCGCATTGGTCAAACGCAACTTCACATGAAGTATATCTATTCCCTTATATGCTTCGCGCAGCACCGGCCAGTTGGTGGGACTGAAGCTGATAGAACTGCCGGGAGTCATAGGCCCGATATAGAATTCACCGTAACCGGGATCATAGTCACCAAGCCGTCCGCCAATATTGGTGGTGATAAAACCTATATTCCGGGCTGATTTGCCCAGAGATTCAAGCCGGGCGCGCTCCCGGGCAACCAGACCGGCACGGTTGAACTCGTTCACAGTCTGGCCGTCATACGTATTTCCGGATCTCCCGACATTACGTTCGGCGACTTCCCCGTAATCAGGATGATTGCCAGTCCAGTCCACATAGACCCAATACATTTCGTAACCGCTGGGGTCATTAAGTTCACCGCCACGCGTGCCGGGTGTGGCATGATTTGAGGTATCTGCTGTCGGTGTGCCGGCGTTGGCTGCCGGAAAGGAAGCAACTTCGGCGTGTGTCGCAGGCGCAGTAACGTACGATACTGGTTCCGGCTCATCACCGCATGCAACAAGCCCCAGTATACCTACACCTGACAGGCCCATCAGAAGGAAGCGTATAGAAATAATCATTTCATATACTCCCCTGATCAAAGATCAGGCGCAGTCGCAGCGCCTGCGGCCTCATCTTTCTTGCGAGCTTCATAAGCTACCTGCAAAGCCCGCTCAAATGCCTCACCCTCTTCATAGAAATTCTTCTGGTGCATGATTCCCATACTCATCTCTCGAGCCAGCAGCTCATTGCCATAAGTCGGTGCAATCGCCGCCTTTATCGTCAGACCACACCCCGCTGACCAGCGTTGCGACTGGGCAAAGGAGGCATTAATCGAGAGATTGCAATTACCCCAATCCCTGGAGGATTTGGGCATCGGTCGTCCGAGCAGATCGTAGATCCAGACAAGATTTGTGATCCCCCGCCGATCTTTTTCGGTTACATGGGGAGCGCCGTACTTACCGCTCAATGATTGCACCAGCGTGTCGATCGCAGGGCTTTCTCCTTCGGGAAAGCTGTTGCGCCTCCACACCGCACCCGCCTTTTCCTCGCCCGGCATGCCATTGAACGCAACGATGATCTGCTGGGTGATATTCTTCACCGGCTTGAATTTGTAGCCACCGTCGTCGCAGGTCTTGCTGCTCATGGATCCCATATCCCGGGCAATATCCTGTCCACTGCACAGTCCACCGTCGGACGCACGGATAATCTGGCGCGTCGGGACGTCATAGTTCTGCTTGATCGTCCATTTGTCAGCCACGTTGATGATTGGGACGTCATCGCGGCATTCGAGCAACCAGGAAACGTCGTCAAAGCTCATTCCCGAACGAATGCCTACGATATCATCCACCGGTGCACCTTCCGGACGAACACCTGTCGTTACTTTAGCTGGACACTTGCGGGAAAGTTCCTTAGCCGGAGCCTTTTCGCCTTGCGCAACTTCGGCGCTATTACCTCCTATCGCGCCTGATGATGCCGCGTTATCGTCCCCCGAATCGCCACAACCCGTTATCAGAAGGGCTGTCACAAGCCCACCCAAGACAAACCGAATACCATTCGCACGCATAATAAGTCTCCCTTGACTGGCACTTGTGTACTTGCCTAACTGGCCTTGACCTGATGAGTCCTGAAAAGCCGGTAACACAAAGTTGTTAGAGAGTATATGCCCTTATTTTGAAAAATATAAAGTTTTATTCGGTGGTATTAGGAATACTCATCCCTCTGGCGGGACAAAATCGTAATTTCCATGGAGGCTTCTTTTCTCAGCAGGGGCCGCCCCTTCTGTGGAGACGGCGCTATTGAAATAAAGGTGGGTCAGTAATTATGTTAGAACTGCGTCAGGTTCCTCTCCACCGTCGAACTGATCAACGCCCTGAAGGAGCAGAAACAGGCGGGCCAACAGGGACAAATCGCCGACCGGCTCACCCGCCGAAAGGCCAGACCATCGGAATCAGCGCAACCGTCACAATGGCGGCAATAACCGCCATGGGCGCGCCAATTCGGAGGTAATCGGTAAAGCGATAGCCGCCGGGGCCCATAACCATCAGGTTGGTCTGGTAGCCCAGGGGCGTCATAAAGCTGGCGCTGGCGCCGAACATTACGGCAACAATAAATGGCATAGGACTGACGCCGAGTTGCTCGGCAACGCCGGTGGCGATGGGAAACACCAGAACAGCGGCGGCATTGTTGGTGATCAACTCGGTAAAAAATCCGGTAACCAGGTAGACCACCAGTAGTGCCAGCCAGGGACTGCCCAGGCTCTCCACCATCAGGGCATCGACAATCCAGGCTGCCGTGCCACTGGCTTCCAGCGCGGTGCCCAGCCCGAATGCCGCGCCAATCACCACCAGCACCGGCAGGTTGATACTCACATTCAGGCGCGCCCGGTTAACAGTCACGCAACCCGTGGCCAGCAACAGGCCCGCCGCCAGGAACGCCGCCTCCAGCACCGACAGCAGTCCCGCCACATTGATTCCCACCATAAGCGCCAGAATCCCCGTGGCCAGAGGCGCCTTGGCAAAATCCGGCGGCGCGGAATCACGCAACGGACTGACCAGCATAAAGTCCCGGCGGTACTGGTATTGCTTGACGAAGGTGTCGCTGGTCTCCAGCAACAGGGTATCGCCGGTGCGAAGAACGATATCGCCCACCTTGCCGGATAAACGGTGCCCGCCGCGGCTGATGCTGAGGATGGCCGCCTGATAGCGGGTGCGAAAGGCGCTTTCCTTGACGGTCTTGTTAACACCGGGGAACTCCGGGCCCAATACCACCTCCACCAGGCGGCGCTGGTGGTGGTTGAGCCGCAACTTATGGCTGCCCCCGTGGGCGGGCACCAGGCCGTTGATGCGCTGCAATTCGCGGGCGCACTCAGGGGCCCCGATGAACGCGAGTTGATCGCCCGACTGAAGTTGCATGTCGGGCCCGACGGCGGTGTAGAGCTTATCGCCACGCTCGATATCGGTGAGATAGCCGTGGCTCAGGTTGCGCAGGCCGGCTTCCTGGATGGTCTTGCCGTCAAGTGGGCTGCCCTCGGGAATCAGCATTTCAACGTGGTATTCCCGGGCATGTTCCACCTGCTCTACCGGCCCTTCCCGTTCCGGGAGCAAGCGCCGACCGAACAGGACAAGGAAAACCGAGCCGCTCAACAGCAGGGGTACCCCCACCCATGCCAGGTCGAAGATATGAAAACCGTCCAGGCCGCGCTGCTGCACCAAACCATCCACCACCAGGTTGGTGCTGGTGCCGATCAGGGTGCAGGTGCCCCCTAGGATGGCGGCGTAACTGAGCGGCAGCAGCAGCTGGGAAGCGGACAGGCGAAGACGCTGGGCCCATTCCTGCACCGCCGGAATCATCATGGCCACCACGGTGGTATTGTTCAAAAAAGCGCTGAGCAGGGACGTGGGCAGGATCAGGCGAACCTGGCTGCCCAGGACACTTCCCGGCTGTCCCAGAAGCCTGTGGGCCACCCAGTAGATGGCGCCGGTGTCCCGCAGTGCCGCGGCCACCACATAGAGCACCGCCACCGTTGCCAGGCCGGGGTTGGAAAAGCCGGCGAGCGCCTGCTCCGGCGTAATGACCCCGCCTATCAGTACCGCCACCATGGCGGCCATCATCACCACTTCAGGGGGCGCCCGGTTACTGGCCAGGGCTACCAGGACCAGAAGCACCACCAGGATGGTAAACAGCATATCCGGAGTCATGGTTCACGGACCTAATCGTGACTGAAGAATGGCTGCCATCATAACGTCCCTTATTTATAATTAAAAAATATTATTACATGCTATTAATATAACCGATTATTCAAATTACCTGGTGGCGACCGGCAAAACGATTGGCCTGGTCGACGCCCGCGCCGCTGCCGTCTAAGCTCTAACAAAGAAGTTGGCAAACAGGAGTATTCAGATCGTGCGAACATTCGAATCCGTCCGGGAGGTTTTGGAAAATGCCGTCGCCGTCCACAAAGCGGCGGTCCGGCTCTATGGGCAGTTGCGCCACAAAGCCCTCGAGGAGCGCCCGCGACTGTTGCTGGATGAAATGATCCGTCACGAAGAGCGGTTGGCGGAATTGCTCGGCGACTTTATCGCCAGGGCGGACGCCGAAAGTCTTGATACCCGTATCCAGTACACGCTGGAAAAGCGCCCGGAAACCTTTCTGGAAGAAGCGGAGGCCGAGGTCACGCCGGACCTGGGTAGCCTGACCCGCCTGAGCCAGACCATTCACAGCTACCTGGTCAACCTGTTCGAGGAAGCCGTCCGGGAAACAGAACCCGACCGGGGGGCGCAATTGATGCGGGATATTCTCGAGGTGGAGCAGGCGGAACGGGAGAACTTTTCGAGGATAAGCCTCTCGGCCCTGGACATCTAATCCCTGTTCACACTAGCCGGTTGTATGCAGGCCGCACTCCACATCCGGTGCCGCCTTGGTGGGGTCGAAATAATGCCGGCAGGAAGGCAGTTCGTATCGGTTCATATACTCTTCGACCTGCGCTTCGGACCAGTGGAAGAAAGGCGCCACCCGCAACAGACCGCGCTCGTCCCAAGTCACCGTATCCAGGGTCTGCCGGAAGGCGGTTTCATTGGCACGGATGCCGGTAAGCCAGACCTGGGGCTTGAGATCATCCAGGGCCCGCTGGAAGGGTTCGAGCTTCACCTGCCGGGTAAACTCCCGGTGCAGATCGGGGTCGTCCTCCGGGTGGGGAATTCCCCCCATCAGGGCATTGCGCCGCTCCGCCGTCATTTCGGGGATGTAAATATGCATGTTGAGCCCGAGGCGCTCGATAATTTCCTGGGCCACCAGGTAGGCGTCGGCCATGTTGTAGCCGCTGTCCACCCAGACAACGGGAATATCCGGGGCAATGCCCTGGATCAGGTGCAGCATGGCCGCCGCATTGGGGGAAAAACTGGTGGTGGCCATCACCCGCTTGTCCAGGCCCGTGGCCCAGCGGACAATTGCTTCCGGGGATTTGTCTTTCAACTCGGCATTGACGGCGTCAAGGTCGATGGTCATTACGCACTTTCCAGAAGGTAGGATCAAAACAGGGGGACGAACTATAGAGGCATACGTCAAGGAAATCAAAAATTGCGGGACTTCCGGAACCTGTTGACAAGGCCTCATGCCGGAAGATTTTGTTCGGGCTTTCGTCGAGGACGCCTCGCCGACATGCCTATAGGCATGTATTCACTTTGTCTCTCGGAAACCGCGCGCCACGAGGCCCATTAATTCAACCAGGCTTTTGCTTCAACCAGGCTTTCTTTTGTTGGCTTTGCTTTTGTTGTTCCTGATAACACCATTTGGATGGCGCCTGCTGGAAGCCATTTTCACTTTCAACCACCACGAGTCAGCGCTGTTCGGCCATTATCACCCAGCGAAAGTGCGCGCATGGGCGGCGGGCCGCTCGATTGCCGGATTTTAGCCACAAGCGCCGGAATCCAGATAGTGCCAACAGACCCTGGACCCGGTAGAATTTTGCCTCCATGCCAACTCTCGCCACAAGCGGGACGCGGTTTTTCCCTGTAAGCACCCCGGTACGGACGACACGGTTGCCGGCGCAACCACTGGCCACGGAGCACATCGATGGATCCAGTCACCCACGGCCTGCTCGGCGGCGCCGCGGCCCAGACTATTAGCAAACATCCGCGCATGGCCGCAGCGGTGGGCCTGGTCACGGCACCGCTGGCGGACCTGGATATCCTTATCCGCAGCAGCGACGATCCGCTTCTTTCCCTTGAGTATCACCGCCAGTTCACCCACGCCCTGGTGTTTATCCCGTTGGGGGCCCTCATCGGCGCCCTGTTGCTCTGGCCTTTTGTCAGGAAACAGACAACCCCGGGTCGCCTGTACGGCCTGACACTGGCGGCCTATGCCACCGCCGGCCTGCTGGACGCCTGCACCAGCTACGGTACCCACCTCCTCTGGCCCTTTACCGGGAATCCCGTCGCCTGGAACCTGATCGCCGTGGTCGACCCGGTTTTCACCCTGTCGTTACTGTGCGGCGTGGCCGCCGCCTGCTACTGGCGTCGATCCGGTTGGGCCCGGATCGGTCTGGCGGTGGCTCTCGCTTACCTGGCACTGGGCGCGGTGCAGCACCACCGGGCCCTGGCGGTGGCGGAGGACCTGGCGCTGGCGCGAAACCTTCACCCGGAGAGATTGATAGTCAAACCGACCATGGCCAACCTGGTGCTCTGGCGCTCGGTGACCGTCGCCGACGGCAATGCCTACGCAGATGCTATTCGTGTGGGTCTGCCGGGAAACACCCGCGTCTATCAGGGCGAGTCGACACAACTGGTGGAGCCGGACCGTTGGGGTGGCCTGCCGGAAGGTTCCCGGGCCTACAGGGACCTGCATCGCTTCCACCGGTTTGCCGACGGTTTCCTTGCCGTTCACCCCAATGATCGCAATTTTGTCGGCGACCTGCGTTACGCCCTGTTGCCCACCAGCGTCGCGCCGCTCTGGGGCGTTGTCGTCGATCGCAATAACCCGGATAGGGCGGTGGATTTCGTGACGAAGCGAAAGCTGACGCCGGCAAAGCGGCAGGACTTTGTCCGCATGCTCAGGGGGCGATCCCCAGGTACCGGGCATGAAAATCCAGGTGCTGGTCGATAAAGGTGGCGATAAAAAAGTAGGAATGGTCGTAACCGGGCTGATAACGGATATCCAGGGGATAGGCATGACGCCGGCCGGCCTCTTCAAGCAATCCCGGCTTGAGCTGTTCCTCGAGAAAGGGGTCTTCCGTGCCCTGATCGACCAGAATGGGTAACTGATGCTCCGCCCCGGCAAGCAGTTCGGTGGCGTCGTAACGGCGCCAGTCCTCCCGGTTCTCGCCCAGATAACAAGCCAGCGCCTTTTCGCCCCAGGGGCAGCGCAACGGCGAACTGATGGGGGCGAAGGCCGACACGGACCGGAAACGACCGGGGTTGCACAGTGCCACCACCAGGGCCCCGTGGCCGCCCATGGAGTGGCCGGCGATTGCCACCCTGTCGGGGTCGACGGGAAAGTTTGCCGCCGCCAGCCCGGGCAGTTCGTCGACCACGTAATCGTACATGCGGTAGTGGCGGCGCCAGGGCTCCCGCGTGGCATTAACATAAAACCCGGCGCCAAGGCCCAGGTCATAGGCGCCATCGGCGTCGTCCGCCACCCCCTCGCCGCGCGGGCTGGTATCCGGTATCACCAGGGCGAGACCCAGTTCCGACGCCCGGCGCTGGGCGCCCGCCTTGGTCACGAAGTTCTCGTCGGTGCAGGTAAGACCGGAAAGCCAGTACAAAACCGGCACCGGCCCCTGCTCCGCCTGCGGCGGCAGGTAGACCGACAGGGTCATGTCACAATCCAGGGTTTGCGACCGGTGGCGGTAACGGCGCTGGCGGCCGCCGAAGCACTTGTTGTCACCGATTGTTTCCATTGGCCCTACTCCCTCAATAAAGCACCACGGAGCGGATGCTCTCGCCGGCATGCATCAGGTCGAAGGCCCGGTTGATATCGGCGTGGGGCATGGTATGGGTAATCAGGTCGTCGATATTGATCCTGCCCTCCATGTACCAGTCGACGATGCGGGGGACATCGGTGCGACCGCGCGCGCCGCCAAAGGCCGTGCCCCGCCAGGTGCGGCCGGTAACAAGCTGGAAGGGCCGGGTGGCGATTTCCTGGCCGGCACCGGCGACACCGATGATGCAGCTCTGGCCCCAGCCCTTGTGGCAGCATTCCAGGGCCTGGCGCATGACCTGGACATTGCCAATACACTCGAAACTGTAATCCACCCCGCCGCCGGTCATCTGGACGATATGGTCGACCACATTGTCCACTTCCTTCGGGTTGACGAAATCGGTCATGCCAAACTGTTCCGCCAGGGGTACCTTGCCGGCATTCAGGTCGACGCCGATAATCCGCGATGCTCCCACCATGCGCGCGCCCTGGATAACATTGAGGCCGATACCGCCGAGACCGAACACCGCCACCGTGGCGCCGGCCTCAACACCCATGGTGAAGGCCACGGCGCCGATGCCCGTGGTGACACCACAGCCGATATAGCAGATCTTGTCGAAAGGGGCGTCCTCGCGCACCCTGGCAAGGGCAATTTCCGGCAATACCGTATGGTTGGCAAACGTGGAACAGCCCATGTAGTGATGCAGGGGCTTGCCGTCCAGGGAAAAACGGCTGGTGCCATCGGGCATGACACCCTGGCCCTGGGTGGTGCGGATGGCCTGACAGAGATTGGTCCTGGGGTTGAGGCAGAAATCGCACTCCCGGCACTCCGGGGTATAGAGGGGGATCACGTGATCGCCAGGCTTCAGGTTCTTGACCTCCGGCCCCACGTCGACCACGACGCCGGCTCCCTCGTGGCCGAGAATGGCCGGAAAGTTGCCCTCCGGATCATCCCCGGAGAGCGTGAAAGCATCGGTGTGGCAGACACCCGATGCCCTGATTTCCACCAGCACTTCGCCGGCTTTCGGGCCCTCCAGCTCCACGTCGGCGATCTCCAGAGGCCTGCCCGGCTCGAATGCCACTGCGGCGCGTGTCTTCATGTTCCTGCTCCTTCTATTCGTGAATTGTCGGCGCCGGACCCGGGGAGCGACAGGCATCGCAGCACCCAAGCCGCCACAGGCGATATCAAAAAGACAATAAAGATGTATTTAAGACATCACCCGAATATTGTCATAAGAACATCTCATAATATTTTTTCCAATTAAATCAGAATATTAAATATTGGCACGCAATTTGTTACTAAAAGATTATCGAGCCTGATACCGGTAACCGACCAAGCAGTCCTGGAGACACAAAATATGCTATCCCAAAAGACCATCGACACCGTCAAAGCCACTGTCCCTGTTCTCGAGCAGCATGGCGAACAGATCACCAACCATTTTTACAAGACCATGTTCCGAGACTACCCGGAAGTGAAAGCCTACTTCAACCAGGCCCACCAGACCGCCGGAACCCAGCCCCGCGCCCTGGCCAACAGTGTCCTGGCCTACGCCAGGCACATCGACAACCTGGAAGCCCTGCAGGGCGCCCTGCCCACCATCATCCAGAAACACGCCGCCCTCAATGTGCTTCCCGAGCAATACCCCATTGTCGGCCAGTGCCTGCTCGGTGCCATCAGGGAGGTCCTGGGCGAAGCTGCCACCGACGACATTATCAATGCCTGGGCTGAAGCCTACCAGGTTCTCGCCGACCTGCTCATCGAAGCGGAAGAAAAAGTCTACGCCGAGCATGAGGCCCGGCCCGGCGGCTGGCGCGGTCCGCGCACCTTCCGTGTCGCCCGCAAGGAGAAAGAGAGCGAGGTAATCACTTCCTTTTACTTCGAGCCAGTGGACGGCGGCGAGGTGATGGCCTTTCAGCCCGGCCAGTACCTGACCGTTCTTTTCAATATCGACGGCGAAGCCACCCGGCGCAATTATTCCCTGTCCGATACCCCGGACAAGCCCTGGTACCGCATCTCGGTCAAACGGGAATCCGGCGGCCTGGCTTCCAACTACCTCCACGACCGGGTTCAGGTGGGCGATGAACTGGACCTGCTGCCTCCGTGCGGGGAATTTGTCCTGGAGGCGTCCCAGCGCCCCCTGGTGCTGGTCACCGGCGGGGTCGGCCTCACCCCGGCCATCAGCATGGTCAACGCCGCGGCGGGCAGCGGCCGGCCCATTGCCTTTATCCACGCTGCCCAGAACGGTCGCATGCACGCTTTCCGGGATCACGTCGATCAACTGGCAGCGGAGTTCGACAACGTTCGTCCCTATTATCTCTACGATAATGCCGAGGCGGGCGACGACCCCCACGGGCGCGGCCTGATTTCCCGGGATATCATCGCGCGCCACCTGCCCGAAGACCGGGACGTGGACCTGTACTTCCTGGGCCCGAAACCCTTCATGCAGTCGGTTTACCGAATTGCCCGGGAGCTGGGCATTCCCGAGACACAGGTTCGTTATGAGTTCTTCGGCCCTCTCGAAGACCTGGACCCGGCGGCAGCGCAGGCGGCGGCCTGATTCTGACCATCGGGAGCAGCGACAACAGACACCGGACTTGGGGGCAGCTTGGCTGCCCCTTTTTTTGTCCGTCAGTCCCCCTCGCGATCCCGGCCGGCAGCTCCCTTGTCGAAAGATTTTTCAACTGCGCCAACCACAGAGAGGATCAGCAGGGTCATTAATGCGCCCACCAGGGCGGCACCGATCAGGCCCATCCCGGCGGCAACACCCAGGGCGGCGGTGACCCAGAGACTGCCCGCCGTGGTCAGCCCGTGCACTTCCAGCCGCTCGCTGTGCTTGAGGATCACCCCGCCGCCGATAAAGCCAATGCCCGTGGCGAGCCCCTGAATAACCCGGGACAACCCCTCGGGGGTAAGGTTCGCCTCGCGACCAATGATAACGAAAAAGGCGGTGCCCACCGCCACCAGCATGTGGGTGCGCAAACCAGCGGGCTTGCTGCGCCGTTCGCGCTGGAGACCAATGACGCCACCCAGTACCGCCGCCACCGAGAGATAAATGGCGGTTTCCAGCATTGCCGACGCATGGGGCAATAGATCGAAGCGGATGATAGTCCTCCTGCCGGCTGGCACTTTCTCTCATTATAGCCAGCCCCGGCTTATACCAGCGCCACTGTTAACAGAGCCTTTGCTGGTGGCCCTAAGCTTAATGAGGCTTTGTTGGTGATCTTAGGATAAATCCCCGAGCAACTGCTCCAGCTTGACTTCGTCCTCGTGGAACTTGCGGATACCCTCGGCGAGTTTTTCCGTGGCCATGGCGTCCTCGTTCAGAGCCCAGCGAAAATCCTTCTCGTCCAGATGCTTCCGGGGCTCGGGCTCGGCATTGCCCGCCTTCAGGGCCTGCCTGAGATTACCGGTGTCCGCGGCCAGTTCCTCCAGCAACTGGGGGCTGATGGTAAGCCGGTCGCAACCGGCCAGGGCCTCGATCTGACCCCGGGTGCGAAAACTCGCACCCATGACCACGGTATCGTAGCCGTGGTTTTTGAAATAGTGGTAGATGCGGGTCACCGACCCGACCCCCGGATCGTTTTCCGGGGCATATTCCTCGCCGGTCCTGGCCCTGTACCAGTCGTAGATGCGGCCCACGAAGGGAGAAACCAGGTAGACACCGGCATCGGCACAGGCCGCAGCCTGGGCGAAACTGAACAGCAGCGTGAGATTGCAGTGGATGCCCTCCCGCTCCAGGGTTTCCGCCGCGCGAATGCCCTCCCAGGTGGATGCCACCTTGATAAGCACCCGGTCGTTATCCACGCCCAGGCTGTTATAGAGGGAAATCAGTTTACGCGCCTGGCTCAGCGTCGCCTCGGTATCGAAGGAATACCTGGCGCTCACTTCCGTCGAAACCCGGCCGGGAATGTGGTTGAGAATTTCCCGGCCGATATTGACACTGAGCCGATCGATGCAATGGCGCATCTGTTCCCTGTCCGAACCGCCCTGCTCCCGCGCCCAGGCCATGGCGTCGTCGATATAGGAACGGTAGCCGGGCTGGCCGGCCACCTTCAACAACAGCGACGGGTTGGTGGTGGCGTCCTCCGGGGCGTACTGGCGGATAGCATCGAGATCGCCGGTATCCGCCACCACCGTGGTCATCGCCTTGAGTTGCTCGAGCTTGTTCATAACCTCTGTCCTCGGGAACCGGCGGAAAACCGACCGGCAAAAAATAGACGCGACGGGTTACGATAAGTCAGGCGAAAGGGTGACGCAAGACGATGGTCTCGACCCGGTCGGGCCCGGTGGAGATGATGTCGATGGGGACACCCGTCAACGCCTCGATGCGCCGGATATAGGCACGGGCATTTTCCGGGATATCCTCGAGACGCCGGGCACCGACCGTGGACTCGCGCCAGCCCGGCAGCTCTTCGTACACGGGTACGATCCTCTCCCAGCTCTCCACATCCGACGGCATGGGCACCGGTTTGCCGTCGCTGTCATGATAGGCAACGCAGATTTTCACGGTGTCCAGGCCATCCAGAACGTCGAGCTTGGTCAGGCAGATGCCCGAAATGCTGCTGATACGTACCGCATGTTTCACCGCCACCGCATCGAACCAGCCGCAGCGACGCTGGCGACCGGTGGTGGTGCCGAATTCGCAGCCCTTCTCGCCCAGGTGACGGCCCACCTCGCAATCGAGCTCGGTGGGGAAGGGACCGGAGCCCACACGGGTGGTGTAGGCCTTGGTGATGCCCAGCACATAGTCCAGAAACAGGGGGCCGAAACCGCTGCCGGTGGCGGTTCCGCCGGCGGTGGTATTGGACGAGGTCACATAGGGGTAGGTGCCATGATCGATATCCAGCAACGAGCCCTGGGCCCCCTCGAACAGGATATTGTCGCCCCGCTCCCGGGCACCGTGCAGCAGTTCGGTGACATCGGCGACCATGGGCCGCAATTCTTCGCCCCAGGCGAGGGCCAGCTCGAGGACCGCCTCGTAGTCCACGGTCTCGGCGCCGTAATAGTTGGCCAGCACGAAATTATGGTACTCGAGCACCTCGCGCAGTTTCACGGCGAACCGCTCCGGCGCCAGCATGTCGCCCACGCGCAGGCCGCGACGGGCCACCTTGTCTTCATAGGCGGGCCCGATCCCCCGGCCGGTGGTGCCGATGCGGGCATCGCCCCGGGCTTTTTCCCGGGCCGCGTCCAGGGCCACGTGGCAGGGCAGGATCAGCGGGCAGGCCGGGGAGATACGCAGGCGGTCGCGAACCGGCACGTCACTGGCTTCAAGCTCCTCGATCTCGCGGATCAGGGCGTCGGGGGCCAGCACCACGCCGTTGCCGATGGCGCAGATGACACCGTCGCGCAGGATACCCGAGGGAATCAGGTGGAGGGCCGTTTTCTTGCCCTCGATCACCAGGGTATGGCCGGCGTTGTGGCCTCCCTGGAAGCGGGCCACGGTGGCCACCTTGTCGGTGAGCAGGTCGACAATCTTGCCCTTGCCCTCATCACCCCACTGGGTGCCGAGCACCACGACATTCTTTCCCATAGCAATACTCTGAAACTAGTCCCGGATCGGTTTGACAATGAAGCGGTCGCCCTCGGCAACCAGGTGGCGGTCACAATGCAGGGATTCGTAGTCCGGCACCTGACCGGGGAATCCGCAGACGACGCGCTCGCCGCGGGCGCGCAGGTCGCGCACGGCCTGGCGCTGGGCGGGCTCGTCGGAGGGCGGGGCATAGATACCGGCGGGCGGCGATTCCGTGCCGTCCAGCAGTTCAGCCAGGGCCTTGAGATCGATGCCGAAGCCGGTGGCCGGACGGGCACGGCCGAAGGTCTCGCCGATATCGTCATAGCGGCCACCGTTGCCCACCGCCTGTCGAAGACCGGGCGCATAGGCACCGAACACAATCCCCGTGTGATAGTGATACCCTTCCAGCTCGCACAGGTCCAGGTAAAGGGTGGCCCCGGGCACTGCGTCGGCGACAGCATCAACCACCGCCTCCAGTTCATCCAGGGCCAGTTCGATCTCCGCCGGCGCCCGGGCCAATACCGTGCGGGCCCGGTCGATGACATTGCGGTCCCCGGTTAAACCCGGCAGGGCCCGGAGCATGTCGGCAATGGCGGCATCGTCGATATTGGCCGCCAGCCACGCATCCAGTTCGCAGGACTTGCTCTGCATCAGGTCGAACAATTCCGTGGCGGCGCCCCGGTCCAGTTCCAGCCATTCCTCGAGACCGCGATAAATGCCCACGTGGCCGAGATCGAGGCAGACCTCACCGACACCCACATGCTCAAGCGCCTCGCAAAGCAGCGAGATCACTTCGATATCCGCCGCCAGGCCGGGCTCGCCGTAGAGCTCCACCCCCACCTGGATGGGGTTGCGGGATGCCAGCGGGCTCCGCGGCCGGGTATAGAGCACGGTGCTGGCGTAGCACAGGCGATTGGGACCCTGCCTGCGCAGGCTGTGGGCATCCATGCGCGCGGTCTGGGGGGTGACATCGGCGTGCACGCCCATCATCCGCCCGCTGACCTGATCGGTGAGCTTGAAGGTCATCAGGTCAAGGTCGCCGCCGGACCCGCTCAGCAGGGAATCGGTGAACTCCACCAGCGGTGGTATCACCAGGTCGTAACCCCAACTGTGGTAAAAATCGAGAAGGCGACGGCGCAGGCGCTCCACCTGAAAGGCCCGGCTGGGCAGAACCTCTTCGATACCCTCCGGCAATAGCCAGCGGTCGACCTTGGTCATAACCTCACTCGTCTCCGGATGTCTATTTCAGCAGGTAGAGCAGGCCGACGCCCAGCGCCATGCTCACCAGACCGACAATACGCAGGGTGCGGTCGTCGACCTGGGCCAGCAACTGCACCAGGTTGCGCCATCTGGCCGGTGCCAGGAAGGGAATGATGCCCTCTATCACCAGCACCAGACACAATGCTTTTGCCAGGTCGTGCCACATAACTCTGCTCAAAAAATTCTACTGTGCGCTTAATGTCCGAAAGCCGGACGCCCGACGGTTCCCCAGCCATTGTCCGGGCCGGAAAGCGCCGGAGAAAAAGGATCGTCGGGCCATAAAAAAACCGGGTTTCCCCGGTTGCGGAATTCTAACACCGTTGCCGGGGGAATGCCGCACATTTTTTCAGCCCGCGGGCAGCGGCATCCCCCGTTCGCTTACGGGGGAGAGGCGTTGTCCAGATAGCGGAAAAACTCGTTTTCGGGGTCCAGCAGCAACACGTCGCCCTTGTTGGAGAAGGTGCTCCTGTAGGCGCTGAGACTCCGGGTAAAAGCGTAGAACTCCGGATTCTTGTTAAACGCCTGTGCGTAAACGGCCGTGGACCGGGCATCGCCCTTCCCCCGGATCTGTTCGGACTCCCGGTAGGCGTTGGCCTCGATGATGGTGACCTGGCGATCGGCGTCGGCCCGAATCTTCTCGGCCCGCTCCAGGCCTTTTGCCCGGATCTCCCGCGCCTCTTTCTCCCGCTCGGACACCATGCGCCGGAAAACCTGGTCGCTGACTTCGTCGGGCAGGTCGATGCGCTTGACCCGAACGTCGATCACATCGATCCCCAGGGAATCGCTGACGTTCTCGTTGAGGCTCTCGAGAATGTCCGTCATCAGCTGGTCGCGCTCGCCGGAAACCACTTCGTGCAGCGTGCGGGTACCGAACTGATTACGCAGGCCGTTGTTGATACGCGCGGCCAGACGGTTCTGGGCCACGGCCATCTCGCCGCCCGTGGAGCGGTAGTACAGGCCCACGTCGTCGATCCGCCACTTGGCGTAGGAGTCCACCATCAGGCGCTTGCGTTCCGAGGTAAAGAAGCTCTCGGTCTCCGCGTCCAGGGTCAGGATGCGGGCGTCGAATTTGCGTATCTTGTGAACCAGGGGAATCTTCAGGTGAATGCCGGGAGGCACATCCTCCTCGACGATTTCACCGAAGCGAAGCTTGACGGCCTTCTGGGTCTCCTTGACCACATAAACACTGCTGCTGGCCAGCAGGAGAATTACAGCAATGGCCAGCAGGCCAATGGTTGCCCGGGTATTCATTAGCGTAACTCCCTTCTGCCTTGCGGGGTTGAGGACTCGCTGCGCAGGCGGTTGACGATTTCATCGGCGATGGTGCTCACACTGCCGGGATTCATACGCTCGGCGCTGCTGTCGCCGGAACCGGACTGCTGCATGGCCTTGTCCAGGGGCAGGTAGAAAATATTATTGCCGTCCTTGACGTCCACCAGCACCTTGGTGCTGTTGCCCATGACCTCCTGAATGGTATCGATGTAAAGCCGCTGGCGGGTCACGTCGGGGGCTTTCTCGTACTCGCTCAGGCGGCTCTCGAAGCGCTCTGCCTCACCCTCGGCGCGGGCAATGACCCGGGCCCGGTAGGCCTCGGCTTCCTCGATCATGCGCTGGGCCCGGCCACGGGCCTCGGGAATGATGCCGTTGGCATAGGACTGGGCCTCGTTGATCACCCGCTCCTGATCCTCACGGGCCTTGATCACGTCGTCGTAGGCGGCCTTGACCTCGGCCGGAGGCTTGGCGTCCATGATATTGACCTTGAGCACCTCAATACCGGTCTGGTAGTTATCAAGGTAAGTTTGCAGGCGCTCTCTGATGTCCTGGGCAATCTCCTCGCGCCCGGTGGAAATCACCGCGTCCAGTTGGCTGCTGCCCACCACATGGCGCAGGGCGCTGTTGGTGGCATGGCGCAGGCTGATATCCGGCTCCTTGACATTGAGCACGTAGGCCTTGGGATCGGGCACCACATACTGCACCGACAATTGAAGGTCGACGATATTCTCGTCCTCGGTGAGCATCAGGTCCCGGGCGCTGTTCTGGTACTGGCGGACCTCCGTGGAACGGACGATGGTGACCTGATCCACGAACGGCGGATTCCAGTGCAGGCCCGGATTCATGGTGCCCAGATATTCGCCAAAACGCAGCACCACGGCGCGCTCCTTGGCATCCACCTGGTAGAAACCGGCAAAAGCCCACAACAGCACGGCGATGACAATGACCGCGGGCAGGAAATTGAAACTCTTGCCACCCCCGGATCCGGAGCCACCGCCCCCTCCGAATCTGCCGAACTTCTCGCGCAGCTTCTTGATTGCCTCATCGAGGTCGGGGGGACCGCCGCCCTGGCCGCCGCCTCCCCAGGGGTCTTTGCCGCCGCCGGGTTCATTCCAGGCCATTCACTGTTCTCCCTTGTATCTGTGTTTTCGAATGATGGATTCTATCAGCAGAGGAGGATGGCGTCAGGCGCTTTGTACCAGCGCCTGCTGCTCGGTGAGTTCGGGGATGTCACCGGGCTTTAACCGTTCGGCCTTCAGCAACCGCTTGAAGTCGGCGGCGGGCAGGCTCAGGTCGACGATGGCACCGCCGTCCTTCGCCGGCTCCTCCTCGAGCACGGCGCCCTGCTCATAGAGGCGCGCCCGCAGTCGCCCGAACTGGGGGGGAATATGGAAACGCCCGGTAATGGTGTCGACGGCAAGCCATTCCGTTATCGCTGACGCGAGCAACTCCAGTCCGTCGCCCCGCTGGGCGGACACCCACACCGCGCACGGGCGCCCCAGCGCGTCCCGGTCGATACGCGGTTCGGCGTGTTCGATCAAATCGATTTTGTTGTAGACCACCAGCCGGGGAAGCTCACGGGCACCGATTTCGCCGAGAACCTCCTCCACGCGGGCCATATTGTCGAGGCGCTCCTCGCTGTGGGCATCCACCACGTGCACTAACAGGGTCGCGTTGCGCGCCTCCTCAAGGGTGGCGCTGAAGGCTTCCACCAGCTTGTGGGGCAGGTGGCTGATAAAACCCACGGTGTCGGCGAGGATCACCGGACCCAGTTCGGGCAGTTCCAGGCGCCGCATGGTGGGATCGAGGGTCGCGAACAACTGGTTGGCGGCAAAAACGTCGGAATCCGTCAGGCGGTTGAAAAGTGTCGATTTGCCGGCATTGGTGTAGCCCACCAGTGACACGGTGGGAACCTCCGCCCGGCGCCGGGCCCGGCGCCCCTGCTCGCGTTGCTTGCGGACTTTTTCCAGGCGCTTCTGGATCGACTTGATGCGGGCGCGCAACAGGCGGCGGTCGGTTTCCAGCTGGGTTTCCCCGGGACCGCGCAGGCCGATACCGCCCTTCTGCCGCTCCAGGTGAGTCCAGCCCCGCACCAGGCGCGTGGCCATATGCTGCAACTGCGCAAGTTCCACCTGGAGCTTGCCCTCGTAGGTGCGGGCACGTTGGGCGAAAATATCTAGAATAAGCCCGGTGCGGTCCAGCACCCGGCAACCCAGCGCCTTCTCAAGGTTGCGTTCCTGGCTGGGACTCAGGTTGTGATTAAAGATAACCAGCTCGGCACACTCCCGCTCTACCGAGGCCTGCAGTTCCTCGAGCTTGCCGGTACCAATAAAATACTTGGGGTGGGGAGCGGAGCGGCGACCGGTGACAAACTGCACCGGATCGCCGCCAGCGGACAGGACCAGTTCCTCGAACTCCCTGGGATCCTCCGGCTCGTCCTCGGTGTTCAGGTCCAGATGGACCAGGATGGCCAGTTCGCCGGACTCAGGGCGTTCAAAAAACAATCATCCCTCCTGACCTTCGTCCTCGCTGATACCCGGTGCTTCATCGCTGCCCTGGGGGGTCGCCAGGGGCAGACGCACCGGACGGGAAGGCACGACAGTGGAGATGGCGTGCTTGTAAACCATCTGACTGACAGTATTTCTAAGCAGGACCACAAACTGGTCGAAAGACTCGATCTGACCCTGCAATTTGATCCCGTTGACCAGGAAAATGGAAACGGGGATACGCTCTTTTCGAAGCAGGTTCAGAAAAGGGTCTTGTAGATTATGCCCTTTTGACATCGTTATTGTCTCCTTAACAAAAATTAAAAATGCGCTTAAAAATCAAGCAAGTAGGCAATTTGGCCAAAGCGCAGGAAAGATACGCGTTTGCGACCACTCAGCACGGTCATGATACCAATTTGGCCTTCAGGAATATATGGGTCCATTTTGCAAATTTTTCAAGCAGTTAGTGAAAATTTGCTGGAATTCCGACGGATTGCCCTCCTCGTCGTCGATAAACAACGCCGTTTTGCCGGGCCAGCGGCGCAGCCACGTCAGCTGGCGCTTGGCCAGTTGACGGGTAGCGGCGATACCCTTTTGCACCATTTCATTGTAGTCCACGCGCCCGTCCAGATAGTCCCAGACCTGGCGATAACCCACTGCGCGCAGGGCCGGCAACTCCGGGCCCAGGTCGCCCCGCCCGCGCAGGGCCCGGACTTCATCGATCAGGCCCGCGTCCAGCATTGCCCGGAAGCGTTGGGCAATACGGTCGTGGAGAAGTTCCCTGCGGTGGGGCAGCAGCGCCAACCGGGTCACGGCGTAGTGGTCGACAAGGGGATCGATGCCGGTGCCGGCCTCCCGCTGTTCGCGCTTGAGGGTCGAAACGGGGCGCCCCGCCAGCCGGTAGATTTCCAGGGCCCGCTGGATACGTTGGGAATGATTGGGATGAATGGCGGCGGCGCTGTCCGGGTCCACCCGGGCCAGTTGACGGTGCAGGGCGGGCCAGCCACTGGTCCGCGCCTCGCGCAAAATCGCCTCCCGAACCTCGGGATCCGCCGGCGGCAGATCCGCCAGCCCCTCCTCCAGCACCCGGAAATAGAGCATGGTGCCACCCACCAGCAGGGGGATTTTTCCCCGGTCCGCGATGCCGGCCATGAGCGCGGCGGTATCGGCGGCAAAATCCGCCGCCGAGTAGGGTTCCGACGGGTCGCGGATATCCACCAGGTGGTGGGGTGCGGCCGCCAGGATGGCGGCATCGGGCTTGGCGGTACCGATATCCATGCCCCTGTAGACCATCGCCGAGTCGACGCTGATGATTTCCACCGATAATCGTTGCGAGAGGGCCACCGCCAGGTCGGTCTTGCCGGTGGCGGTTGGCCCCATGAGGAAGATTGCCGGCGGCCTGCCGGCGGCGCGATCGGCCATGGTCACCGGCCTCTCAGGAACAGCCTGTCCAGTTCCTGCAGGGACAGTTGTGTCCAGGTGGGCCGGCCATGGTTGCACTGGCCGCTGCGCTCGGTTTCCTCCATATCCCGCAACAGGGCGTTCATTTCGGGAATGGTGAGCCGGCGGTTGGCTCGTACCGAGCCGTGGCAGGCCATGGTGGACAGCATCTCGTTGGTCCGGGCCTCGATGCGATCACTGGTGCCATGCTCGATAAGATCGGCGACCACGTCCCGGACCAGCGGCTCGGCGTCCGAGACCTTGAGCAAAGCCGGCACCTCCCGGATCAGCAGGCTCTCGGGGCCGGCCCGCTGCACCTGCATGCCGAGTCGGGAGAAAAGGTCCTGGTGCTCCTCGACGCAATCCCCCTCGCGCTCGCTCACCGCCATGGATTGCGGCACCAGCAACGGCTGGGAGGTCACGCCGGCGCCGTGAAAAGCCTGCTTCATGCGTTCGTAGGTAATGCGCTCGTGGGCGGCGTGCATATCGACGACGATCAACCCCTGGGCGTTTTCCGACAGGATATAGATGCCCATCAACTGGGCAATGGCGTAACCCAGGGGCGGGACCTCTTCGTCGCCGGCCGCGTCGGTGCCGGGATCGTTGGCGGGCCGCGGGCTCCCGGCAACCGGCAGATCGCTGTAGAGGGCCGCCTGGTCGCGCACCGCCGACGGCGAGGGCGACGGCGTCGACCAGCTACCGGATCCGCCACCGGCCAGTCCCGTGAAACCGGACTGCCGGGGCGCCGTCGACGCCATTTCCGGCTCCGGCACGGGGGCCGCCGCGGCAACCGTGGGACGGACATCGGCCACGGCCCGGTGCAGTGTCCGGAAGAGAAAGTCGTGCACGGTACGGCTGTCCCGGAACCGAACCTCGTGCTTGGTGGGATGGACGTTGACATCCACGTCGGCGGGATCCAGTTCCAGAAACAACGTATAGGCCGGGTGGCGACCGTGATAGAGCACATCCTGGTAGGCCTGGCGAACGGCGTGGGAAACCACCTTGTCGCGGATGGCGCGGCCGTTGACAAAGAAATGTTGCAGATCCGCCTGGCTGCGGGAAAAGGTGGGCAGGCCCAGCCAGCCCCAGAGACGCAGGCCGGCGCCGGGGACATCGATGTAGAGGGCGTTTTCCATGAACGCCGGCCCGCAAATGGAGGCAACCCGGCGCTCCTGCTCGAGCTGGTTTCCGGCGCGCCGGAAATTGTGCAGCGCCCTGCCGTTGTGGCTCAGGGTAAGGTTGACATCGAACCGGCTCAGGGCCAGCTTGCGGACCACGTCCTCGATACGGCCGAACTCCGTCTTCTCGGTGCGCAGGAATTTGCGCCGTGCCGGGGTATTGAAGAACAGGTCCCGGACTTCCACGGTGGTGCCCCGGGGGTGCTGGACCTGGTCCACCTCCACTTCCATGTCCCGGCCCTCGGTGCGGGCGCGCCAGCCCGGGCCATCGTCGCGGGTATTGGTGAGCAATTCGAGGCGGGCCACCGAGCCGATGCTGGCCAGGGCTTCCCCGCGAAAGCCCAGCGTGGCCACCGCCTCCAGATCCTCCAGCCGCTCGATCTTGCTGGTGGCATGGCGGGACAGAGCCAGGGCCAGGTCCTCCTCGGCAATGCCGGTGCCGTTGTCGCGTATACGCACCCGTTTGACACCCCCGGACTCGATATCCACCAGGATGCGATCGGCGCCGGCATCGAGGCTGTTTTCCAGCAGTTCCTTGACCACCGACGCGGGTCGTTCGACCACTTCGCCGGCGGCAATCTGGTTGGCCAGTCGGGGACTGAGCAGATGGATACCTGGCATCGCTTCCTCGTGGGTCGATCCGGCGAACGGCCTCAGGAGGCGGGAATCTTGATTCGCTGCCCCACCCGGATCACGGTGGATTTCATTTCATTGTACCGCACGATCGCATCCACGGAGACATCGTGGCGCTGGGCGATATCGGAAAGCGTATCGCCGCGGCCGATGGTATAGACCCTGTCGGCGCCCCGGTGTTGGTTGGCCGCCACCCAGGTCCCCAGTGGCGGCTTGGCGTAGAAATATCGCCTGACCCCTGAGAAGATGGCGTCCGCCATGCGCCGCTGATAGGCGGCATTGGACAACTGGCGGGCCTCGGTGGGATTGGAGATAAAACCGGTTTCCACCAGGATGGAGGGAATATCCGGCGATTTGAGCACCACGAACCCGGCCTGTTCCACCTGCTTCTTGTGCAAGCGGGCAATGCCGCCCATGGCCTTGAGAACCTCCTCGCCCACCTCCAGGCTGCTGTTCAGGGTCGCGGTCATGGACAGATCCAGCAGCACGCTGGCCAGCATGCTGTCCTTGTCGCTGAGCTTGACCGTGCCCACGCCACCGATAAGGTCGGCCCGGTTCTCCCGCTCCGCCAGATAGCGGGCGGTTTCACTGGTGGCGCCACTGGGGGACAGGGCGAACACCGAGGCGCCCCGGGCAGCCGGGCTCTTGAAGGCATCCGCGTGGATCGACACGAAAACATCGACCCGCGCGCTGCGGGCCAGATCGGTGCGCTTGCGCAGGGGGATATAGTAGTCCCCGGTACGGATCAGCACCGCCTTGAAGCCCGGTTCGGCATCCGCCAGGCGCTTCAATTCCCGGCTGATGGCCAGGACCACCTGCTTTTCGTGCAACCGGTTGGGGCCGATGGCGCCGGGATCCTCGCCACCGTGACCGGCATCGATGCCGATAAGGATATCGCGCTGGCTGCTCTCCATGTCCATATAGTCGCGCAGGGTCTTGGAGCGTTTGGCTTCCATGTCATAGAGATCCACCACCAGCCGGTCGCCATACTGCTCGTTGCCCCTGAGGCTGAAGCTGCGGGGATTGATGGCCTTTTCCAGATCGAGCACCACCCGCAGGTCAGTGCCGTTGCGGGGCGCACTGCGAACGCCGGCAATGGGGGTATCGGCCAGGCCCAGGTCGGGAACGTCGCCGGGCAGGCGGGCGTTATCGATATCGATGACCAGGCGGCGGGGGTCGTCCAGGGAAAAGATGTTGTGGTTCACCGGACCGCTCAGGTCGAAAACCAGGCGGGTATGGTCGGGTGCCCGCCACAAGCGGACACCTTCGACGACGGCGGCCTGAGCCCGGCCGACCATCAGCAATAACAGTCCCAGGCACAGTACGGCGGTCAGGTTTCGGGTGTGGAGTCGCTCTGCCATGATTCGAGCCTGGTCAGCACTTGTTCCCCGGTTCTTGTAGGGGCCATTATAACCAGCCGTCGACCGCTGTTTTCAACCGAGATTGTCACACGCAGGTCGGGTCGGGGCAACATCCCGGCGCCGCGCTCGGGCCACTCGATCATGCCCAGGCTCTCGTCCTCGAAATAATCCCGGATACCCATGTACTCAAGCTCTTCCGGATCCCCCAGACGGTACAGGTCGAAGTGAAAAACCCTGCCGCTGTCCAGTTCGTAGGGTTCCACCAGGGTATAGGTGGGGCTCTTCACCGGGCCGGCGTGACCCCGGCCACGCAGGATACCCCGGCACAGGGTGGTCTTGCCGGCACCGAGATCGCCCTCCAGAAAAATCAGCCCGGACGCCATGGCGGCCCCGAGCGCCTCGCCGAAGGACTCCATGGCCTCCTCCCCGTCCAGGTACAGGCCGAGTACCGCCAGTGGCCGTGCGTCCACGTCGACAGTCACAGGCCATTCACCTCCCGGCGCAGCCAATGAAAGAGGTCGGTGGCGCCGAGACCCCGCTCGCCGCCCGCTCCGGCAGCCCGGTCGGCGGCCCGCGCGTGCAGGCAGACACCCAGGCGCGCGGCATCACCGGGAGACAGGCCCTGGGCGAGCAGTCCGCCGAGAATCCCGCTCAGGACGTCGCCCATGCCACCGGTTGCCATGCCCGGATTGCCGCCGGTGCACAGCCCCACCGGTTCGTCGCCACCGCCGCACACCAGGGATCCCGCTCCTTTGAGGATGACGGTGGCCCCGTATTTTTGCTGCAGGGCGCGAACCGCGGCGAAACGGTCCGCCTGGATGTCGGCCGGCTCACAACCCAGCAGGCGCGCCGCCTCCCCCGGATGGGGAGTCAGCAGCCATTTGCCGGCATCGGCATCGGCACCGGCGCCGATTCGGCCCTGGGCGAGGATGTTGAGGCCATCGGCGTCAATGATCAGCGGCAGGCCACTGGCCACGGCTTTCTGGAATAATTGTTCGGACCAGGGGGAGCGCCCCAGGCCGGGGCCCACCACCAGCACCGAGGGGCGGTCGAGATGGGGCTCGAGCTCCTGGCCGGAGGCCGTGGCCAGGGCCATCACCTCGGGACAGCGGGCGAGAATGGCGGCCACGTGCTCGGCCCGGGTGGCGGCACTGACCAGGCCCGCGCCGGTGCGCAGGGCCGCTTCGGCGGCCATGGCAACGGCGCCGCCGAAACCCTGGTCGCCACCGATCACCATGACATGGCCATAGTGACCCTTGTGGGCATCCCGGGGCCGGGGGCCGAGCAGCGAACGCAGACTCGCCAGGTCGAGTATCTCGGTGGCCGCCTCGTCGGCTGGCCGGATGGAATCGGGCGTGCCCAGATCGTCGAAGACAATCTCCCCGACCACCGCCGGGCCCTTGCCGGTAAAAAGCCCCCGCTTGAGCCCGATAAACGTGGGTGTCACCTGGGCCCGCACCGCCGACCCGCCGTGGACACCCGTGTCGCTGTCGAGTCCGGACGGGATATCCACGGCCATTACCGGCAAACCGGCGCTGTTGACCGCCGCCACGGCCTCATCGAAGGGTTTTCGCAACGCCCCCTTGATGCCGGTACCGAGCATGGCATCGACGATGATCCCTGCCTCCGGCACCGGTGCCTCCTGGAAGGGCGTCATGGCCACACCCGCCTCGCGGGCATAGCGCCAGGCGCGTTCGGCATCGCCCTTGAGCTTCTCCGCCGGGGCCACCTGGACGATCTCGGCGTCGATGCCCCGTTCCCGGGCCAGGCCGGCGACGATATAGCCATCGCCGCCATTGTTGCCGCCGCCGCAGTAGACGGTGATTTTTACCGGCTCCGGCCAGCGATCCAGAAGGGCTTTCAGGGCCGCCCGGCCGGCGCGTTTCATCAGGACGATACCCGGGATGCCGGCCTCCTCGATGGCGCGACGGTCCAGTTCGCGAACCTGCTCGGCGGTGTACAGGGCGGTGGGTAGTGCTGTCATTGTGCCTTCCATCTCTTCGTCGGGGCGTGGATTTCTGGCAGAATTATAGGGCATAGTACGCACAATTCCTGCACGGGGAATGCCGGCGGGCCCATTCATTGCCCGCGACCTCTCCCCACCTTCAGTCGACGCGCCCATGCCCCTCGCCAGCACCGACCTCGAACACCTGGCCCGCCAGATCAAAACCTGGGGCCGCGAACTGGGTTTCCAGCAGACCGCCATTGCCGGCATCGACCTGAAAATGGCGGGCGACAGGCTGCGGGAATGGCTGGCAAAGGGTTACCAGGGAGACATGGCCTGGATGGCCGAGCACGGTGAGAAGCGCTGGCACCCGGACCAGCTGCTGCCCGGCACCGCCCGCGTTATCGCCTTGCGCATGGATTACCTGCCGCCGGACAGCAACCTGATCGCCGTGCTGCGCGACAGCGACAAGGCCTATCTGTCCCGCTACGCCCTGGGCCGCGACTACCACAAACTGATCCGCAAGCGCCTGGCCACCCTCACCCGGCTGATCAAGGAGGCCGCCGGCGAAAGCGTGGTTCAGCGCCCCTTCGTGGACAGCGCCCCGGTACTGGAAAAACCGCTGGCGGAAAAAGCGGGGCTGGGCTGGATGGGCAAGCACACCCTTATCCTCAATAGCGAAGCGGGCTCCTGGTTTTTCCTGGGGGAAATCTATACCTCCCTGCCCCTGCCGGTCGACGCCCCCGACCAGCCGGACCGCTGCGGCAGTTGCAGCGCCTGCCTTAACATCTGCCCCACCGATGCCTTTCCCCGCCCCTACGAACTGGATGCCCGGCGCTGCATTTCCTACCTGACCATCGAGCATAAGGGCGCCATCCCCGAGGAACTGCGGCCCCTTATGGGCAATCGGGTTTTCGGTTGCGACGATTGCCAGGCCATTTGTCCCTGGAACCGGTTCGCCCGCCCCACCGACGAGTCGGATTTCCATCCCCGCCACGGGCTGGCGGATGCACGGCTGGTAACCCTGTTCCGATGGACCGAGGCGGAGTTCCTGGAAAAAACCGCCGGTTCGCCCATCCGGCGCATCGGCTACGAACGCTGGCAGCGCAACCTGGCGGTGGGCCTGGGTAACGGCAGTGCGAGTTCGGAAGCTGTCCGGGCCCTGGCGGAAAAGCGGGACACCGCCTCGCCGCTGGTCCGGGAGCATATCGACTGGGCCCTTGAAAACCTGCGCAAGCAGGATACCCGGGCACCGGGACCGAAACCCTTCCCACTGCTCAACTAGGGCCTGTTAACACTAATTGGATTGCGCCTGTTGTGACTAAAAATTCGCCAATCGAGGCATGAGGAGAGTAGTTTGGTTGTTCCAAATGAACGACGAGTAACGAAGAGTGGTGGATTTTTAGCCACAACCCGAAGGGCTGGAGCCCTTTTTGCCCCCAGCGTTGTTGTCAGTCGCTCATTTAGAATGACTAAACTTCGCTT
>MRWG01000471.1_pt1 | contig 46817 bp, 37 predicted proteins | sample 1013341 | NCBI WGS metagenome assembly MRWG01 (sample SAMN06117577, study PRJNA244670) | biofilm metagenome | biome: Water; feature: Cathode Biofilm; material: Biofilm; isolation source: microbial consortium enriched at the cathode of a solar microbial fuel cell | place: USA: District of Columbia ... | reverse complement strand
ATGTCCTGTCGGTTGGCGACACGATCCGCGTGATGCCGCCGCAGGGCCGCTTCACCGCGCTGAAGGGTGAGCGCCACGATTACCTGCTGTTCGCCGCCGGCTCCGGCATCACGCCAATGCTCTCCATCGCCCGCACGGTTCTCGCCCACGAGCCCGAGAGCACCATCACGCTGGTCTATGGCAACCGCTCCACCGAGACGATCATGTTCCTTGAGGAGCTGAACGATCTCAAGGACCGCCATATGGGCCGGTTCACGCTGATCCATCTCCTGTCGCGCGAAACGCAGGATGTGGAGCTCCTGAATGGCCGCATTGATGCCGGGCGCGTTGGCGAGCTCGCCTCCGGCGGTCTCATCGAGCCCGCCGCCATGGATGGCGTGTTCCTGTGCGGCCCCGGCGAGATGATCGACGCGGTTTCCGGCGCACTTGAGACCATGGGCGTCGAGCGTGACCGCATCCGCTTCGAGCGCTTCACGCCCTCCGGCGAAGCGCCCGCGCCCCGCAGGGCGTCGAAGGCCGCACGCGAAGCGGTTCAGGATGGTGTTGCCATTGAGGTCGTTGTCGATGGCGTGCGCCGCAGCTTCTCCATGCAGGATGCCGATGGCACCGTGCTCGACGCCGCCCACAAGGCCGGCATCGAGCTGCCTTACTCCTGCGCAGGCGGCATGTGCTGCACCTGCCGCTGCCGCGTTGTGGAGGGACAATCGGAGATGGCCGTGAACTTCTCGCTCGAACCCTGGGAAGTGGAAGCCGGCTTCACACTCGCCTGCCAGACCCGCCCCGCGGCGAAGAAACTGGTCCTCGATTTCGACGCCGCCTGATCCGCGCGTTTCATTTCTGCGCAACCGTCAATGACGCGTTTCTTCTCCCCGCAAGCGGGGAGAAGGTCCCGGCAGGGGGATGAGGGGCAAGCGCCTGCTTTTCTCGTTTGCCGTCGTGCTCTCCATGTCGCCCCCGCCCTTCGACAAGCTCAGGATGAGGGCTGGGTTGGTGCGTGTGCAGTCGTTGCGACCGGCCTCGAATAGGCGGTTCAAGCTCCCGGTTCGCTTCCCGAATAGCGCAAAGCTCCGCCTGATCAGCGCGCTTCATTTCTGCGCAACCGTCAATGACGCGCTCCTTCTCCCCGCAAGCGGGGAGAAGGTCCCGGCAGGGGGATGAGGGGCAAGCGCCTGCTCTTCTCGTTTGCCACTGCCCCCTTCATGCCCCCGCCCTTCGACAAGCTCAGGATGAGGGCTGGGTTGGAGGGGAGGACTTGGCAAGTCGGAGCCCACCCTATCAGTGGGCTTTCAAACGTAATCTCGCCTGATCAAAGATAGCACGGTTAATCTGCCTTCTCCCTCATCCTGAGCTTGTCGAAGGGCGGGGGAGAAGGCACGCGCTGACAGTGCCGCAGGCTCACGCCCGCAGCACAAATGATCCTCAGCGCTTCTCGCGGATATCCGTCAGCGTTTTGGCGGGCGTGATGGCTTCCGGGTCGAGCCGGATTTCGATCAGCGCCGGTTTGCCGCTGGCCTGTGCGCGCTCGAATGCTTCGGCAAACGCTTCCGTCTTCTCCACCGTTTCGCCATGTCCGCCATAGGCGCGGGCAAGCGCTGCGAAATCGGGGTTGTTGATCGAGGTGCCGGAAACGCGGCCGGGATATTCGCGCTCCTGATGCATGCGGATCGTGCCGAAAATGCCGTTGTTCACCACCACCACGATGATCGGCAGGTTCTCCTGCACGGCGGTGGCGAATTCCTGACCGTTCATCATGAAGCAGCCATCGCCGGCAAATGCCAGCACGGGGCGCTCGGGGAAAAGCGCCTTGGCGGCCACGGCTGCCGGTGTGCCATAGCCCATCGAGCCGGAGGTCGGCGCGCCCTGCGTGGCGAAACGGCGGAAACGGTGGAAACGATGCACCCAGGTGGCGTAATTGCCTGCGCCATTGGTGAAGATCGCATCGTCCGGCAGAACGCTTTCCAGATACTCCATGATCGGACCCATCTGCACCGCGCCGGGGCCGGTCTTTGGCGGGGTCGACCAGTCGAGATAGGCCTGATGCAGGCGCTCGGTCTCTTCTGCCCATGGCATGTCACGGGGCGCGTCACCCGGTGCGAGCCCGGCAAACGCCTCGGCGAAGGCCGCCGATGATGCGTTGATGGCAAGCGTAGGGCGATAGACGCGGCCAAGCTCATTGGCGTCGGCGTGCACATGCACCAGCTTCTGGTCGGGATAGGGGCTCTTCATGAGCGTGTAGTCTGAGGACGGCATCTCGCTGAACCGGCCGCCGACGAGCAGCACCAGATCGGCATCCTTGACTGCGGCCGCGAGCTTCGGATTGGGACCGATGCCCACATCGCCGGCATAGGAGGGGTGCAGGTGATCGAACAGCATCTGCCGGCGGAACGAGCAGCCAACGGGCAGGGACCATGCTTGCGCCGCCTTCTGGAAATCGGCCACGGCCTTCTCGTTCCAGCGCGAACCGCCAAGAATGACGAAGGGCCGTTTGGCGTCCTTCAGGAGAGCGGCAAGCTCTTCCATCTCGGCCGCGCCCGGGCGCGTTTCGACCGGCGTGGCGGCCCGTGCTGCGGGCGCATCCACCAGGCTTGTCAGCATGTCCTCGGGAAGCGAAATCACCACCGGGCCGGGGCGGCCGGAGGTCGCGACCGAAAAGGCGCGCGTCAGGATTTCGGGAATCCGCGCCGCATCGTCGATCTCGGTCGCCCATTTGGCGATGGGGCCGAAGAAGGCGCGGTAATCCACTTCCTGAAACGCCTCGCGTTCGCGGGCATGGCTCGCCACCTGTCCGATGAACAGGATCATCGGCGTGGAATCCTGCATGGCGATGTGGACGCCGGGCGATGCGTTGGTCGCGCCGGGGCCGCGTGTCACGAAACAGATGCCGGGCTGGCCGGTCAGCCGTCCGTGGCAGTCCGCCATCATCGCCGCGCCGCCTTCCTGACGGCAGACAATGTTGCGGATCTTTGAATCGTGAAGCGCGTCGAGCACCGCCAGGTAGCTTTCGCCCGGCACGCTGAAAATGCGGTCGACGCCATTGGCTTCAAGGCTGTCGACGATAAGCTGGCCACCGGTCTTCATTCGCTGTCGTCTCCGATTTCGCGCAGGATCTCTGCCGTGTGTTCGCCAAGCCGGGGGCTTGGCCGTTCATAGGAAAGCGGGGTTTGTGAAAGGGCGATGGGCGCACGCACCGAAGGCAGCGCCGTCCCGTGTCCGTCATCGAGCGAAAGCTGCATGCCGCGCGCCTTCACCTGCGGATCATCGAACATTTCCTCAATCGTGTTGATCGGGCTCGCCGGCACCGCATTGGCGTCGAACTTGCCCAGAAGTTCCGCCTTTTCCCAGCCCGCCAGCGTGGCGACGATGCGCTCGCGCAGCGCCGTGCGGTTGGCCACGCGCGCCGGGTTGGTTGCAAAGCGTTCGTCTGCCGGCAGATCGTCAAGGCCGACGATCTTGCAGAAGCGCTGGAACTGGCCGTCATTGCCCACGGCGAGGATGATGTGCCCGTCCTTCACCGGCAGCACCTCATAGGGCGCGATGTTCATGTGGGCGTTGCCCATCTGCACCGGGCTGTTGCCGGAGATCAGATAATTCATGTTCTGGTTGGCAAGCACCGCCACCTGGCTGTCGAGCAGCGCCATGTCGATGTGCTGGCCCTGGCCGGTCGCCTCCGCGTGGCGAAGTGCGGCCTGAATGGCGATCACCGAGTAGAGCCCGGTGAAGATGTCGCTCACCGCCACGCCCACCTTCTGCGGCTCGCCGCCCGGTGCGCCGGTGATGGACATCAGCCCCGACATGCCCTGAATGATGAAGTCGTAGCCCGCGCGCGGCGCATAGGGGCCGGTCTGGCCAAAGCCGGTGATGGAACAATAGACGAGGCGCGGGTTGATGGCCTTCAGGCTCTCATAATCGAGCCCGTATTTTTTGAGCCCGCCCAGCTTGAAATTCTCGATCAGAACGTCAGCGGTGGCGATCAGCTTTTTCAGCTTCTCCGCCTCTTCCGGCTTCGAGAAGTCGAGCGCGATGGAGCGCTTGCCCCGGTTGCACGAATGGTAATAGGCGGCCGAAAGGTTCTCGCCGTCCGCACCTTCCACGAAGGGCGGTCCCCATTTGCGGGTGTCGTCGCCGCCATTGGGGTTTTCGACCTTGATGACATCGGCGCCCAGATCGGCCAGAACCTGGCCTGCCCAGGGGCCGGCCAGAATGCGCGCCAATTCGATGACGCGAACGCCCTTCAGGGGTGGGTTGTTCATGATCGCCCGCAGCCCTCCAAAACTGATATGCTTTTGAGGTAGCAAACGGCCCGGTCGCCTTCTAGATGCGCTCACCGCATTATTTTGGCATTAATTGATGATTTTTTCGGCCCAGGCCGCAAAGTCCTCCATGGCCTGCTCGCGCCCGATCTCCCTGAGGGATTCGTGCCGGAAACCCTCGTAAATCCTTGTTTCGAGATTCGAAAAGCCGTTTTTGCGCAGATGCGTTTCAAGCTTCCGTGTGATCTTGCCGCCGCGTGTCGAAGGATCTTCCGAACCGCCGACCAGTTGATAGGGCAGGGTCTTGCGCGCTGCCGCAAGCGTCGCCGGGTCGGCGGGGCCCCGACCCAGTTCGAACAGCACCGTCCAGATGCCGACCGACGGATCCCAGCCGGACAGCGAATCGGCGATATAGGCGTCGACTTCGGCAGCATCCCGCGACAGCCAGTCGGACTCGGTGCGCCGCTCCGGGAAGGCGCTCGCCCAGAGCGCAAAGGTAAATTTAGGCAGAAGCCATGAAGGCACATCCGATCCGAGGCGGAAGCGCTCCCACGCCAGAACGGACCGGCCGGCAAACGCTTCCAGCGCGGTGGTCAGTGGTGCGTTCCACACCGCAGCTCCCGCCAGCCGGTCGCCATGGCGCAGTGCGAAATTGAGGGCGATCATGCCGCCCATCGAATGCCCGAAGATGACCACCGGCAGACCGGGATGTTCCCCGGCGATATGATCATGCACCGCGTTGACGTCCGTGAGCAGCGTGTCCATCCCGACGCCTGGTCCGAAATGGCCAAGCGGGGCGCCCGGCGCTTTTGTTTCGCCATGGCCGCGATGGTCGTGTGCATAGACGTGAAAGCCACGCTGCGACAGGAAATCGGCGAAGGCCGCATAGCGCGCGGCATGCTCCGCAACGCCATGGTTTATCTGCACGGCAGCGCGCGCCTCGCCGCTCGCCGAGCGTTTGAACAGATGCAGATCAGCACCGGTCGGCGTTGCAAGCCGTGTTTCGATATCGAAGCCCATCTTCCCTCCGTGCTGCGGATTGCCCCGCCGCTTCGTTTGGCCTACATACGCTGCTCAACAGGTTCCCCCCAATTCGAGTGAGACGGAGCGCGACGAGCCACATGGCACGCCAATTCATCTACCACATGTCCGGCCTCAACAAGGCCTACGGCTCCAAGAAGGTTCTTGAGAACGTTCATCTGTCCTTTTACCCGGACGCCAAGATCGGCATTCTCGGCCCCAACGGCGCGGGTAAGTCGACCGTGCTCAGGATCATGGCCGGTCTCGACAAGGAGTTCACCGGCGAAGCATGGCTCGCCGAAGGCGCGACCTGCGGATATCTGCCGCAGGAGCCGCAGCTTGATCCGGCCCTCGACGTGATGGGCAATGTGATGGAGGGCGTCGCCGCCAAGAAGGCGATCCTCGACCGCTACAACGAGCTGATGATGGACTACTCCGATGAGACGGCGGAGGAGGCGTCTCAGCTTCAGGATCAGATCGACAGCCAGAACCTCTGGGATCTGGAAAGCCAGGTCGAAATGGCCATGGAAGCGCTGCGCTGCCCGCCGGCCGATGCGTCCATCGACCATCTGTCGGGTGGTGAAAAGCGCCGCGTGGCGCTGTGCCAGCTTCTCCTGCGCCAGCCCGATCTGCTGCTGCTCGACGAACCGACCAACCACCTCGACGCCGAAACGACCGCGTGGCTTGAAAAGCACCTGCGCGAGTATCCCGGCGCCGTGATGATCATCACCCACGATCGCTACTTCCTCGACAATGTCACCGGCTGGATTCTCGAGCTCGACCGTGGTCGTGGCATTCCCTATGAAGGCAATTACACCGCCTATCTGGAAGCCAAGGCCAAGCGCATGGCGCAGGAAGGCCGTGAAGAGGCCGCCCGCGAGAAGGCGCTGTCGCGCGAGCGCGAGTGGATGGCGGCCAGCCCCAAGGCCCGTCAGGCCAAGTCGAAGGCCCGTATCCGCGCCTATGACGAGCTGGTGCAGTCTGCCGCCGACCGGCGTCCCGGCGATGCGCAGATCATCATTCCGGCCGGCGAACGTCTCGGCAATGTGGTCATCGAGGCCGAAGGCCTCTCCAAGGGCTATGGCGACCGCCTCCTGATCGACGGTCTCGACTTCAAGCTGCCGCCCGGCGGCATTGTCGGCGTGATCGGCGCCAACGGCGCGGGTAAGACCACGCTGTTCCGCATGATCACCGGCCAGGAAAAGCCCGATGGTGGCGAGATCCGTGTCGGTGAGACCGTCAAGCTCGGCTATGTCGACCAGAGCCGCGACTCGCTCGACCCCGACAAGACGGTCTGGGAAGAGATTTCCGGCGGCAACGACATCATCAAGCTTGGCGCTCACGAAGTGAACAGCCGCGCCTATTGCTCGTCCTTCAACTTCAAGGGCGGCGACCAGCAGCAGAAGGTCGGCTCGCTTTCCGGCGGTCAGCGCAACCGCGTTCACATGGCCAAGCTGCTCAAGGAAGGCGGCAATGTCCTGCTGCTCGACGAACCGACCAACGACCTCGACACCGAGACGCTGGCCGCACTCGAAGACGCGCTGGAAAACTTCGCCGGCTGCGCCGTTATCATCTCGCATGACCGCATGTTCCTCGACCGTCTGGCCACGCACATCCTCGCCTTTGAGGGCGATAGCCATGTGGAGTGGTTCGAGGGCAACTTCGAGGATTACGAGCAGGACAAGATCCGCCGCCTCGGCCCCGACAGCGTCAACCCCAGACGGGTGACCTACAAGCGCCTGACGCGGTAGACAGACCGATACGTGTCTGTAGAATGAGCATTCGGGAAGGGGCTTCGGCCCCTTCTCTTTTTGCGTTCACACTCTGTTTGAGTGTTTCGTTCATTATTGCATCGTGAACGCCCGGGGCAGTGTTTCCTTGACACCGTGGCGTCACGTCGTAAATCGGCCATAGATCGCCATGTATCCATTCGGACGCAAAAGGGACGATCGAAACTATTTGTGGGGCGTCGGATCAACCGAAACCGGTTTCCGGTCCGAACCTCCAGAAGGCAAACACAGGCACGGATCATGCTGCGCACCAGCGAGCAAGAGGCTTCAGACTTCGCACCGCACCATTCCAACGCCATGACGCGCGTCTGCGTCGGCGGAATTGGCGTCGAAATCCCTGAAGCGTCCATCTCGAATGAAGAATTGGTTGAGAGCTTCAACGCCTGGGTCGACACGGAGAACCCGAAGCGCGAGGCCACCGGCCTGCCGCCGCTGGCGAAATCCGATGCCGGCTTCATCGAGCATGCGTCCGGCATCCAGCGCCGCCATGTCTATGAGCGTGACGGCATTCTCGATCCAGCCCGCATGGCGCCCAACATTCCCGCCCGCGCCGATGACGAACTTTCCGTCATGGCCGAGTTCGGCGTGGCCGCAGCCCGAAAGGCGCTTGCCCATGCCAGCGTCGAGGCGCGCGATGTCGATCTTGTCATCTGTGCGTCCGCCCATCATCAGCGGCCCTATCCGGCCATCGCCATCGAGATCCAGAAGGCGCTCGGCACCAGCGGCGCTGGCTTCGACATGGGGCTTGGCTGCTCCTCGGCGCTCGCCGGCCTCCATGTGGCGACCAATCTCGTGCGCTCCGGCGCGCACCGCCGTGTGCTCGTCGTCACGCCGGAGCTCATCACCGCGCATCTGAATTTCCGCGACCGGCAGACCCACTTCATCTTCGGTGACGCCTCCGTGGCCGTTCTCATCGAGGCGCTGGGCGCGAGCGAGGAGCGTCCCGGCCGTTTCGAAATCGTCGACACGCGCAGCTGGACCCAGTTCTCAAACAACATCCGCACCAATTTCGGCTTCATGAGCCGCCTGGCGCAGGACGATCCGTCCTATCTCGCCATGGAAGGCAATCTCATCAAGCAGAACGGAAACAAGGTCTTCAAGGATGTGACCATTGCCGGTCACAAATTCATCGTCGACTTTCTGGCGGAGCACGGTCACACACCGGAGACGATGCGTCGCTTCTGGCTGCATCAGGCCAATGCGCGCATGAACGCCATGATCCTCAAGCTCGCCTTTGGCGGCGAGGTGGGGCAGGACCGTGCGCCCACCGTGCTCGACCGTCTGGGCAACACGGCAGCCGCTGGCGCAATCATCGCGCTTGAAGAAAAGCACCGGGACATGAAACCCGGCGAGCATGGGCTGCTCTGTGCCTTCGGCGCCGGCTACTCCATTGGCGGCGCGCTCCTGCGCATGATGTGATGCAGGGCATGGCTGCCCGCCGGCAGGTTCAGTCCTGCCGGGCTTCCATGCCGTCTTCTTCCGCCGGATCGAGCAGGCGCGTGGCGCGCCAGCGCGTCAGAACGGTGTTGATGTCGTCCACCACGAAGTGCCGCGCCGCATCCCGGTCATAACCGTCTTCCAGCATCGCGTCGTAATCCGTGTGCTCATGGCGCACATGCGTCACCGTTGCCAGCCAAACGGCGATGGCCGGAGGCAGCGTGCGCAGCTTGCGGTCGTCTGCCTTGTCGCGGATCGCCTCGGCATCCGCCATCGGCGCCCAGGGAATCAGCAACGTCAGCGCCTTGTCGACCGCTTTGCGCCGCCCGGTTGATGCCCGCTTCATGTCCCTGAAAACTCTCTTCTTCCTGCGCGCGGCCCGCATTGCCGCGCGCTGTGCCCCGCCTTGCCGCAGGCTGTGCAGTGTGAACTGCGCCGCCTTGCCAAGCAAGCCGAAACGATATAAACATATCTTTATATGTATCAGGAGAAGCGCATGCTGATGCGTCCGGCAATTCATCTCGACCAGATGGTCGATACGTTGAAGGCGGCGGCTGAAACCAGTCGCCTGCGTATCCTTGCGCTTCTGTCGCAGGGCGATCTGACCGTGACCGATCTGACCGAGATTCTCGGCCAGTCGCAGCCGCGCGTTTCCCGTCATCTCAAGCTCCTGCTCGAAGCCCATCTCATCGTCCGTTACCAGGAAGGTTCCTGGGCCTATTTCCGCCTGTCGGATGCCGACGCCGCGCGTGAATTCGTCGATGGCGTCGTGGTGCGGCTCGATCAGGCCGACCCGGTCATTGAGCGTGATCTGGAGCGGCTTGGCGCGATCAAGCGCCGGCGCGAGGAGAGGGCGGCGGAGTATTTTTCGCAGAACGCGGCAAGCTGGGATGAGATCCGCTCGCTTCACGTGCCCGACAAGGCCGTGGAAGAAGAGCTCCGAAAGCTCATCGGCGACCGGCCGTTCCAGTCCATGGTGGATCTTGGCACGGGCACCGGCCGCATGCTGGAGCTGTTCGCGCCGCTCTACCAGCGCGGGGTCGGTATTGATCTGTCGCGCGAGATGCTTGCGGTGGCCCGCGCCAATCTCGACCGGGCCGGCATCGCCAATGCGCAGGTGCGCCTTGGCGATATCTCCGCCCCGCAGCTTGAGCGTGATGCGCATGATCTGGTGACCATCCATCAGGTGCTGCACTATATCGACAGGCCAGGAAACGCCATCCGCGAGGCCGCCCGGCTTTTGAGGCCCGGCGGGCGGCTGGTGATCGTCGATTTCGCGCCGCATGAGCACGAGTTCCTGCGCGAGGAACATGCCCATATGCGGCTCGGACTGGCCGACAGCCAGATTGCAGAGTGGCTCGAAGAGGCCGAACTCGATCTGGCCGAAACACTGGAATTTGCGCCGCGTGGCGAGGCCGGAAAGGGCCTCACGGTCAAGCTTTGGCTGGCCCGCGACCGGCGCATGCAGATTGCCGACGGCATGGCGCCGTCGATTGCTCAGAAGGAGACGGCTTGATGCCGCAACAGCGTTTTTCCCGTCAGCCGGACACGGCTGGCAAGCTCCGTGTGTCGTTCGAGTTCTTCCCCCCGAAGACGGATGCGATGGAGGACCGCCTGTGGGAAACGGTGAAGCGGCTTGAGCCTCTGGCACCGTCCTTCGTCTCCGTCACCTATGGCGCGGGCGGCTCCACGCGCGAGCGCACGGCCCGCACGGTCCGCCGCATCCTTGAAGAGACGACGCTGACGCCGGCCGCTCACATGACCTGTGTTGACGCTTCACGCGAGGAAGTCGATCAGGTGGTGGCCGAGTTCGTCGAAATGGGCGTAAAGCGCTTCGTGGCGCTGCGCGGCGATCCGAGTGCGGGTGTCGGCGCTGCCTATCGCCCCCATCCCAATGGCTACGCCAATGGCGCAGAGCTCACGGGCGCGATGAAGCTGCAGGGCGATCTCGATATCTCGGTGTCCGCCTATCCGGAAAAGCATCCCGAAAGCCCGGATTTCGCAACCGACATCGACATGCTCAAGCGCAAGGTCGACAATGGGGCGACACGCGCCATAACCCAGTTCTTCTTCGACAACGATCTCTATGAGCGTTACGTCGAGCGCGCGCGCCGCGCCGGCATCTACATCCCCATCGTTCCGGGCATTCTGCCGGTGCACAATTTCACCCAGGTGGCCAACTTTGCGGGCCGCTGCGGCGCAAGCGTTCCCGGTTGGCTGGCCGAGCGTTTCGCGGGGCTGGAAAACGAACCGCAGATCCACGCTCTTGTGGCTTCGGCGGTGGCCGCCGAGCAGGTTCTGGACCTTATCGAGCGCGGCATTGACGATTTCCATTTCTACACGATGAACCGTGCGGATCTTGTCTACGCCGTCAGCCACATGATCGGCATCCGCCCGAAGGCGGACCTTGGCGCCGAGCAGCCGGCGGCAGCATAAACCGCTTGTGAGAAAGGGCCGGCGAACCGGCCCTTTTTTATGTCTATCAACAAAATCCGGATGGCTGCCTTCCAGAGCATCGAAACCCTGGATCAACCCTTTTGCATCCGCATGGATGCGGGGAGGGGCTGGGTGGCTGTTCCGGTTATGGCTTTACGGCAACACGCCCATCACGAGAGCGCCGATAAAGACGAATGCCGCACAAATCATCAGTGCATTAACAGGCCGTGTCAGTCCCATGGCAAAGCCTCCTCTGCTTATGCTTCCCGGATTCTAGGGATGGGCGGGTCTGCGGCAAGCGGATTTTATGCTGCGCTGCGGTAGGAATCTGGAAAATCTGACCACTGTCGCGCGCGCCCTTTTGAAATCATTGGGCAATCGGTTTGATTCACTTTGTGTTAACGGATGCGCGCGATCAGCCGCCCGTCGATCACGATCAGGCCCGCCGCGATCAGCGCCATTCCGGCCATCTCGAAACGCGCCAGCCTTTCCCCCAGAAACACGGTTCCAAGCAGGATCGCGCTCACTGGATTGAGAAAGGTGACAAGCGAGGCGTTGGTCGCGCCCGCGCTTGCCAGGACACGGAAATAGATCAGATAGGCGAAGGCCGTCGAAAGGGCGGCAAGCCCGATCACGGCGGCCCAGACATTGCCCGAGAACGCAAACAGGTTGCCCGTGCCGTAAAGCGCCAGAACCAGCGGGATCATGATCACGCTCGAAGCGCTTAGCTGCCCGGCGGCGACGATGGGCGAAGGCACGTTGCGGAAGCGGCGCGCATAGATGAAGGCGAAGCCGTAGGAGACCGCACCGCCGATCATCGCGAACTTGGCCCAGATCGGCCCGCCCAGCCCGGCAAAAAGGCCGGGGCCGATCATCACCGCCGTGCCGGCGATGCCGAGTGCTATGCCCGTGATCTTCGTGACCGACAATTTTTCATCCGCCGTCAGCATGTTTGCGAGGATGGCCGTCCAGAAGGGCGTCGTTGCATTCAGCACCGAGGCAAGCCCTGCGCCAACCTCCGTCTGGCCCATGAAGATCAGCGAAAACGGGATCACATTGTTCAGGAGCGCCATCACGCAGAAACTGCCTGCAAGCGGTAGCGCCGTGCGGAAAGAAGGGCCGCGCAGGGCGAGATAGGCCTGCAGGATCAGGGCTGCGATCGACACGCGAAACATGACCAGCATGAGCGGCGGCATCTCGCCGACCGCGATCCGCGCGAAGAAATAGGAGCCGCCCCAAACCGCGCCGAGAACGATGAGAAGCGCCCAGTTTTCAAGCGACATATGCGGCGTGGCGGTTGCGGCTGGCGATTGTGCGGTCATCGCATTGTCTTTCATCTCGGAAACATTCGGGATCGAATGCCAGTCTGGTGCATTAGGATCAGGACCCTAAATCGGAGAGGCGCGCGCCGCCCACCCGAAACATGCCTTCCCGTTTCCTGCGCCGGAAAAACCCTTTGGAGGAGCGTTTACTTGAACGGCAAATCCTCTACCCTTCCGGTCCGCCCTAAGCGTTCAACCGAACCCGGAGCCGCCAATGCAGTTTTTTGAGACCGCCCGAGACGCCGCCATGAAGCTTCGTCCGGATGAGCCGATCTACTGCTTCCGGCCCGATGTTCTGAAAGCCGATGCACGTGATTTCATGGGGCAGTTCCCCGGCAAGACGGCCTATGCGGTCAAGACGAATGGCGAGAAACTGGTTTTGAAGACGCTGGCGGAGGCCGGCGTCGATGCGTTCGATGTGGCCTCACCCGCCGAGTTTGCCGCCGTCCGTTCTGTCGCGCCGCGGGCCGAGATGCTCTACATGCACCCGGTCAAGGCGCAGTCCGATATTCGCCTTGCGCTGGAGGAATACGGCATTCGCGTCATCGCGGTCGATCACGAGGATGAGGTCTCCAAGCTGATCCGCGTGGTCCGCGCCCTCGATATCGATCCGGGCACGCTCACCGTCTTCGTGCGCATCCAGACCAAGGGCCACGCGGCTTACGAACTGTCGAAGAAATTCGGGGCCGGTCCCGCTCAGGCGGTCGAGCTTCTGCGGCGTCTGCATCGCCATGGCTACAGGCTTGGCCTGTGCTTCCATGTCGGTTCACAGATCCAGGACCCGGATACCTATGAGCGCGCGCTTGCCTCGGCAGACTGGGTGCGGGGCAGGGCGGGCGTGCCACTCGCCGCACTCGACGTTGGTGGTGGTTTCCCGGCGGAATATGGCCACGACCCGAACCGCAAGAAGCCCGAAATGCCGAGCCTTGATGAAATCATGGCGCGGTTGCGGGCCGATATCGTGGAGTGGGGCTTTGATGAAATGCCGCTCGTTGCGGAGCCCGGTCGTGTCATCGTTGCGCGCGCCTTTTCGCTCATCGTGCGCGTTCTCCTGCGCAAGGGCCGCCGGCTTTACATCAATGACGGCATCTGGGCCTCGCTCTCCGATTCCTGGACCGGAAAAATCACCCTGCCGGCCCGCTTCATTCCCGACCCCGCGATCCGCAACCGCAATGGCGACCCTGAAAAGGTGGTGCCGTTCAAGGTCTGCGGGGCGACCTGTGATTCCGTCGACATCCTGTCCCGTCCGTTCTGGCTGCCGGAAACGGTGGATACTGGCGACTGGATCGAGATCGGCCATATTGGCGCCTATTCCATGTCGCTAAGAACCCGGTTCAACGGGTTTTATCCCGACACGTTCGTCGAGGTGAAAACGCCTTTCGATGCGGGTTCCGCACCGGAAGGTTTCGCCAGCCTCGAAACCATGGCGGACTGATCGGGCGCGCACGGAAAAGGGAACCGGAACTTGGAAGCGGAAGCACACGCCTTTCCACTGACGGAGATCGCCTTCGTCCTTCTGGTGGCCATTGCGCTCGGGCTTGGCCTGATGCGCCTGAAACAGCCTCCGCTTGTCGGTTTCATTCTGGCCGGTGTCGTCATGGGGCCGACCGGTTTCGGCCTCATCGGCAATTCCGACAGCGTGACCGCGCTTGCCGAGATGGGCGTGCTCATGCTGCTCTTCTTCATCGGCATGGAGCTTTCGCTGAGAGCCTTCATCATGAGCCTCAAGCCCGCCGTACTCGTTGCGGTCGGGCAATTGGCCGTGGCGCTGGCCATCGGTCTGTCCATCGCATGGATGGGCGGAACGGGGCTTTCCGAGGGCATCATCTTCGGCTTCATCATCGGCCTGTCGAGCACGGTCGTCGCCATGAAGATGCTCAGCGACATGGACGAGCTTCGCCGCGATGCGGGCCGCATCGCCATCGCCGTGCTGATCGCGCAGGACATTGCCGTGGTGCCGATGCTCATCATCGTGTCGGCGCTTGGCGGTGCCGACACGAGCCTTCTCGCCATCGCCGCCAAGGTGGCGCTGGCGGTCGGGTTTCTCGGCTGGCTCCTGTGGTGGCTGGGGCGACGCGGCAAGCTGCGCGTGCCCTTCGCTGCCGCCATTGCCGACAATGTCGAGATCCTGGCGCTTGGCGCGCTGGGCGTCTGTTTCGGCGCGGCCGCTCTCTCGGGCTTTCTCGGTCTTTCGCCCGCCTATGGCGCGTTCGTGGCCGGCATTCTGGTGGGCAACTCAAATCTGCGCGCCCGCATCATCCCGGTCATCGAGCCGATCCAGAGCATCCTCGTGGTGATCTTCTTCCTGTCCATCGGCCTTCTGTTCGACCTGACCTATATCTGGAACAATCTCTGGATGGTGCTGGGGGCCGCCCTTCTGGTCATCGCCGCCAAGACGCTGCTCAACGTCTTCCTGCTGCGCGCCACCGGTCACGACCGCAACACGGCGCTGATCGGCGGCCTCTCCATGGCGCAGATCGGCGAGTTCTCCTTCGTGCTGGCGGCTGCCGGCCTGTCGGCGGGCGCGCTCGGGCAGGACAGCTATCGCCTTGCCATCGCCGTCACGGCCATCTCGCTTCTCTTCTCGCCGGCGTGGATGTCGGTCATGCGCCGCATCGACTATGTGGCGGCCAAGGGCTTTTCTTCCTATCGTGAAGCGCTGTCGGAAGCCTATGCCGAAGAGATCGGGAATGTGGGTGAGGGGCTCTGGTGGGTGCGCGCCCGCTATCGCGCCGGCCGTCTGACCCTGCGCAAATGGCGCGCCCGCCGCGCGCTCGAAAAGGCCGCGAAAGCGGCCCGGAAGAAAGAGGAAAAGGCGGAAGAGGAAGCCGCCGAGGCGACGGTCGCATCTGAGGCGGCGGAAGAAAAACCCCGGCAACCCGATGAAGAACCGGCTGCCGGGGCGTCTAAAGAAAACGCCTAGAGGTTGGAGAACAGTGTCGGCGTCGGCCAGCCATCGGCGGGCAGGCCAAGGCGTAGCTGTTCCTGACGCACCGCTTCGCGGGTTCCGGCGCCCAGAATGCCGTCGATCTTGCCCACGTCATGGCCGCGCGCGGCAAGCTTGGTCTGCAACTGCTTCATCGTCTCGGGCGCAAGGCCCTGCTCGGGCGAGCGCACGTCAAAGCGCGGTGCGCCGGCAAGGCGCGCCGCCAGATGCGCCGCCGTCAGCGTGTAGATGAGCGACTGGTTCCATTCCAGATAGATGTCGTAATTGTCGTAGACGAGGAAGGCCGGTCCCTTGTGGCCCATCGGCAGAACCACAGCTGTCGCCATGCCATCGGCCGGCAGCGGGCTGCCATCGCGATAGGTCACGCCCATCGCCGCCCATTCCGAGCGCGGCAGCTTGGTCACGCGGCCGGTCTTCTCCCAGGCCATCTGATCGGGCACGCGCACTTCTTCCATCCAAGGCTGGCCGGGCTTCCAGCCGAGCGACTGGAGGTTCTTCGCCGCCGTCAGAATGGCGTCGGGCGAACTGCCTTTCAAATCCACCTTGCCGTCGCCGTCGCCATCGACACCCTTGGTGTAATAGTCGGACGGCAGCATCTGCATCTGGCCGATCTCGCCGGCCCACGCGCCGGTCACATTGGCCGGCACCCAGCCCTGATCGATCAGGTGCAGAAGCGCGATCAGCTGCGGGCGGAAGATCTCCGGCCGGCGGCAGTCATGCGCCAGCGTGGCGAGCGCGTTGAGCGTCGAGAAGTCGCCCTGCACCGCGCCGAAATCCGTTTCCAGCGCCCAGAAGGAGGCGATCACCGGGCCGGGGACGCCAAACTCGTTCTGGGCGCGCGCGAAGGTGTTGGCGTATTTCTTCAGATTGGCCGCGCCGTTCTTCAGCCGGTAATCATTGATCATGCGGCCGGCGAATTCGGCAAAGGTCTGGTTGAACACGCCCTGCGCGCGGTCGCGTTGCAGAACCTTCTGCTCGATGCCGGCGCCGTTCAGCGCCGAAAGGCCGCGCTCGCCGATGCCGTCGGCTGCAGCCTCCTGCCGCACGCCTTCCCGCCAGGCGTTGAAATCGCCGCCACATTGCTGCGCCACGGCGCTGCCGGCAAAGCCAAAGGCGAACAGCGCCCCAAGCGCGATGGATTTTCTGCGCATATGAACTCTCCTTGATAACACGGGCTGAAGGCGTCTGGCGCGGTCAGCTGGCATTGGCCCGGAGCCAGTTCTTCCAGGCTCTGGAATTGCCGTTGAACACGTTGATATCGGCCTTCCCCTCAATGCCCGGGATCACGCCGGTGCCCGTATATTGCCAGAAGACCCAAGGATGATCGGAATATTTGTCATCCGGATGACCGGCCACCGAGCGTAACCAGAAGGGATAGCCCTTGAAGCTGCTCAGATCATTGTCATCGAAGAAGTCGATCGAGGTATAGATGATTGGCCGCTTGCCATAATGGCGTTCCACCGCGTTCAGGAAGATGCGCATCTCCGAACGCACCTTCTCCGCCGGCGGGCGGATGGTGCAGGTGGGTGAGAAGGGCGTCCACTCCATGTCCAGAACGGGCGGCAGGGCCGAAGCGTCGCGCGGCACATTGCGAATGAACCACCGCGCCTGCTCGATGGCCGGGCGGCAATGGTAGTAGAAATGGTAGGCCCCGCGCGGAACGCCTGCCGCTTTTGCCGCGCGCCAGTTGCGCGCAAAATAATCGTCGACAATGTCGCCACCCTCCGTCGCCTTGATGAAGGCAAAGGAAATGTCGTTGCGGGCAACCTTCTTCCAGTCGATGTCGGCCTGATATTTGGCGACATCCGTTCCGTGCACCGCATAGTGCCAGGGTGCGCCACCCTCCCATTCATGCGGGTCGGTGTCGGCGAAGCGCATGCCGCCGCTGCTGCGCATTGTCGAGGGTTGCGCCTTGGGCGCAACATCGGAAAAATCATAGTCGACGGTCGAGCAGCCGACGAGCAAAGCGGATAGACTGGCGATCATCAATCGACGCATGATGAGCGGGGCTCCTCAGGGTGCGAATCAGCAAATAGGGGCGTCGCCGACAGAAATAGGCGAAGTTGCCGGCCCCGTCACCACAGGATGAAAGGGCTGGCCGCAAGGGAAGACGGAGAAGACGACGGAATGCGAACTGCTCTCAGGCTCTTCAAATGGCTCCTCGGTCTCCTTGCCGTTGCAATCGCCGGTGCCGCTCTCTGGCTTTACGTCTCGCCGCCCGCGCTCATTCGTGTCGGCTCCAATTACGCCGCCAAGATTATCTGCTCCAATGTGTTCATAGCCGGGCGCGACCCGCAGACCGTGCTCGAGCGCGACGTTCAGGCCCCGGGCCATCCGCTTTTGAAGCTCATGAGCGTGCGGGTCGAGCCGTCCGACGCCACGGTTCACACCGGCCTCTTCGGGGTCTTTGGCGACGGGCTTGCCGTCTATCGTGGTGCGACCGGCTGCGCCGCCGTGCCCGATGGCGATGTGAAGGCGGCGCTGGGCGCCCGTTTCGACAGGCCGGAGCCTGTGTCTCGGGGAACGGATCTGTGGCCGGATGGCCCGCGCATCGACGTTAAGGGGCATGAACTGGTGGCCGAACTCCTCGATGATCCGGCGCTCACCGGCCCCGGCATGCGCGCCGTGGTCGTCGTGCAGGATGGCCGCATCATCGGCGAGCGTTTTGGCGAGGATGTCGCCCATTACACGCAGCCCCTGATCGGCTGGTCCATGACCAAGACCGTCACCGCCGCGCTCATCGGCACCCGCGTCAAGGCTGGCCGCCTTTCCGTCGAGGACAGCAATCTGTTCCCCGAATGGGCGGGTGACGAGCGATCGAAGATCACCGTTGCCGATCTTCTCGCCATGGAGAGCGGTCTCTACTTCAACGAGGATTACGGCGATGTGAGCGATGTCACGCGCATGCTCTATCTCGCCTCCGACATGCCGGCCTTCGCGGCTGACCAGAAGCTTGAAGGTCCCGTTGGCGGGGTCTTCAACTATTCGAGCGGCACGAGCGTTCTCCTGTCGCGTGTCTGGCAGGACACGTTCAATGCGCCACAGGATGCGCTGGCGTGGCCCTATGAGGCCCTGTTCGGTCCGCTGGGCATGGACAGCGCCGTCTTCGAGACGGACCCGCGCGGCACCTATGCCGGTTCTTCCAACCTCTATGCGTCAGCACGCGACTGGGCGAAGTTCGGCCAGCTTCTCCTGCAGGATGGCGTGTGGAAGGGCGAACGCATTCTGCCGGAAGGCTGGGTGCGGTGGATGCGCACCCCCACGGAAGCTTCGGGCGGCGAATATGGCCGGCAGACCTGGCTGCACGGTCCCCGCGCCAACACGCCGCGCGGCGTGCCGGAAGACGAGGGCTTCAACCTGCCGCCCGACGCATTCTGGATGCTCGGCCATGATGGCCAGACCATCACGGTTATTCCCTCGCTGCGCATGGTGGTGGTGCGCATGGGCCTCACGCCCTCACGCCTCGGCTACAAGCCGCAGGCGCTGATCGAGGCTCTGGCGAAGATCCCGGGGGAGATGGAGTAGGGTGGAGTGGTGCGTGGTTCGACAAGCTCACCATGAGGGATGGGATTGGCTGCACAACTGTTGAGCAAGGGCGTGGAACCGGTCTTAACCGCGAAGCTCCACCTCCCTCATGGTGAGCTTGTCGAACCACGCACCACGTCACTGCAGCAGTATCTCGTCTACTGCGGCATTTCCACAATCGCCTGCACGGCATAACCCCGAAAAGACGAGTCGAAACGCAGGCTTGCGCCCCGTTTCTCGCATTCCGATTCCAGCGCTTCACGCAGTGAATCACGCGGTGTCACGTGGAAGGCCGCAAGCCAGCGGCGCAATCCTGCGCGAAACCAGCCGGGCAGCCGTTCCTGCCGGCCGAAATCCACGATGTGCAGCGACCCGCCCGGCGCAACGCAGTCGAGGCCGGCTGCAATGGTCTCGCGCCATGGCGGGATCATCGACAGCGAATAGGAAATGAAAACCCGGTCGAACCGGGCCTGCCCGAACAGCGCCTCGGCATCGAAAGACGATGCATCGGCTTTGGCCAGTCGGGCGTCGATCCCCTCACGCTCCATGCGCCTTCTTGCGGTGGCAAGCATCTCCTGCGAGATATCGAGGCCGAAAAGACGCGCTTTCGGATAATGATCCGAAACGAGCGCCAGATTGCGCCCCGTTCCGCAGCCCAGCTCCAGCACCGCGCCGCCTTCCGGCGCGTTCAGCCCGCCGATCAGCCCGTCACGCCCAAGCAGATAATATTTGCGCGTCAGGTCGTAGATATGGCGCTGGCGGCGATAGACGCCGTCCATCAGACTGGCGTGCCCGGCGGTCTGCGGTATGGCCATTCTCAGGCCGCTTTCACATAGAGGTGGAACCCGCCATAGATCGCCGAGCGGTCATTGGCCGAGAGTTCGCGCGAGCGGAGCTTCTCATAGCGCCACTGGTTCAGAATGTGGTCGTTCACGCGGCCCGGCAGCAGGCTCGGCGCTGCGGCGGTGCGGAAGATGACGCGCGCGCCGGGCGCTGCCGTGCGGGTGATCTCGCTCCACAGTGCGTTGAGCTGATCGTCGTTCATCCAGTCCTGCGCGTCGAGCAGCACATAGCGGTCCACGCTCTGCGCGGGCTTGCTGCCCAGCACGTCCATCAGGTTTGCGTGGTGCACCGTCACATTGTCCGCCGCAGCGCGGATCGTGTCGAAATTCCTGCGCTCCAGATAGGCGGGCAGGGTGGCTTCGCCCTGTGCGGGATAATGGCGGGCGAAGGCCTGCCAGGCGAAATAGTTTTCCTTCAGCGGAAAATGGCAGGCGAGCTTCTCAAGCCGGCTCGACAGAACGTCCGCCATGGTGCCGTCACCCGCCGTGATCAGCGAGTCATACTGCGCCGGTGGAATGCCGAGGCCAAAAAGCGATGCCTTGCGCGAGGTCGCCCAGCGCACGAGCCCGCGGTCGAACAGCGGGCGCAACTGCTCATCGAAGAAGATGCGCTGATCGCGAAGCGAGCGTGATTTCATGATGTCCGCCGGGTTCACGCCATAAAACTTTGCGACCGTGTGGCCGGTGGCGATAAAGAAGCCGAGCAGGCCCTTGCGGTAGAAATTGCGCGTGAAGGCGTCGATGCGCTTGCGGCCGAGCGGCCCGCGGCTTTCCCAGTGCCGGCGCGACTGGGCGTCGAGCGCTGGCGCGATGAAGCGGCGATAGGCCTCGCTGTTGCTGCGCTGGTTGGTTGCGCCGAAGAAGCGCAGCAGGTCGCCATGGGCGGGCAGCGCCTTGAAGGCGGTGAGCTTCAGCCGGTTGAGCGCCACATGCGCGGCGTTCAGGTCCACGGCGTCGATCTTCGCCGGCTGGCGGGTGAGATAGGCCAGCACATTGCAGCCGCCCGACGCGATGGTGACGATGCGGTGGCTTTCATCGAGTTCCATCGCCGCGATGTCCACGTCCGGGTCTTCCCAGATCTGCGGATAGACGAGGCCCGAAAAAAGAAGGGCGAAGAGGCGTTCGGAAAGGCCTGCGCGCGTTGTGGCCCTGTTCTGATAGACCGCCTTGCCGAGATGGCGGCGGGTGGAAAGGCCGGTGCCGGCTGAAAGATCTGTCATGGGTCTCTCCCCTCAATCTTGTCTTGAGGGGCTACTGCGCTTCCATGACGCGCGCGTGAAACCTGAATGACCGAGTGTGACGGGGCTGTTAAAGGCGGGGTGCAGGTTTAGCCCCGAGCGCCGCCCGTTCGGCAGCGCCTGGCCCCGGACCGGGGGCTTCAATGACAATGCGGGCGGAGAAGCATGCTCCCCCGCCCGCAATCCTGATTGCTTTACGCCTTGCCGAAACCGCCGGCGGTGGGCGTTGTCACGATCACCGCTTCGCCAGCCTCGATCACCGTCTGGTCACAGCCCTTGAGCGTTTCGACATGACCGTCCTTGCGGCGCACCTCGGTCTTGCCCATTTCGCCATCGCCGCCGCCCTCAACGCCGCGTGGCGGCTGGGTGCGGTGGGAGGAGAGAATGGCGCATTCCATGGTCTTCAGGAAGCGGATGGTGCGGCGCGTGCCGTCGCCCGCATTCCACTTGCCCTTGCCGCCCGAGCCTTCGCGGATGTGGAAGTCCTCAAGCAGAACCGGGAAGCGTAGTTCGAGGATTTCCGGGTCCGTCAGGCGCGAATTGGTCATGTGGACATGAACGCCCGACGCGCCATCGAAGCCGCGACCGTCATTCATGCGACCGGCCGGGGAGCCGGAGCAGATGGTCTCGTAATACTGATACTCTTCATTACCGAAGGTCAGATTGTTCATCGTGCCCTGGCTGTTGGCGATGGCCTTCATCGCGCCGAACAGCGCATTGGTGACGTGCTGGGACGTCTCCACATTGCCGGCCACGACCGCCGCCGGATAGGAGGGGCGCAGCATGCAGTTTTCCGGGATCACGATGTTGATCGGCCGCAGGCAGCCCGCATTCATCGGGATCTGTCCTTCCACCATCACGCGGAAGGCATAGAGCACCGCCGCGCGGGTCACCGGTTCAGGCGCGTTGAAATTGTTCTTCTGAACATTCGACGTGCCGGTGAAGTCGACGGTCGCCTCGCGCTTCTCGCGGTCGACGGTGATCTTCACCTTGATCACCTGGCCCGTGTCGGTCGGATATTCATATTCCGACGCGTCCGGCAGGCGTTCGAGCACGCGGCGCACGGCTTCCGCCGCATTGTCCTGCACATGGCCCATATAGGCCTGCACCACGTCCAGGCCGAACTGGTCGATCATCTTGCGCAGTTCCGCCACGCCCTTTTCGTTGGCGGCGATCTGCGCCTTCAGATCGGCGATGTTCTGGTGCGGGTTGCGCGCCGGGTAGGCGTGGTCGGTGAGAAGCGTGTGCAGCTCCTCTTCGCGGAACTTGCCGCCTTCGACGAGGCGGAAATTGTCAAACAGAACGCCTTCCTCGTCCACCGTGGTCGCCAGCGGCGTCATGGAGCCGGGTGCTGTGCCGCCGACATCGGCATGGTGGCCGCGCGAGGCGGTGTAGAACAGAATGTTCTCGCCGTGATCGTCAAACACGGGCGTGACAACCGTGATGTCGGGCAGATGCGTGCCACCATTATAGGGCGCGTTCAGCGCGAACACGTCGCCGGGGCGGATGTTGCCCTTGTTCAGCCGGATGACGGTTTCCACCGAACGGTCCATGGAGCCCAGATGCACCGGCATGTGCGGGGCATTGGCCACCAGCGCGCCATTCTGGTCGAACACCGCGCAGGAGAAGTCGAGCCGCTCCTTGATGTTCACCGAATAGGCGGTGTTCTGCAGCGTCACGCCCATCTGTTCGGCGATCGACATGAACAGGTTGTTGAAGACCTCAAGCATCACCGGATCGGCCTTGGTGCCAAGTGCGGCCATGCGGGCCTTCTTTTCCACGCGGCGCATCAGAATGTGGTCGAGCGCGGTGATCTCGGCCTGCCAGCCGGGCTCCACAACAACCGTCTGGTTGGCCTCGATGATGAGGGCAGGGCCGTTGACCCTGGCGCCGCGCGACAGCGTCTCGCGGCGGTAGATGCCGGCATCGTGCCATGCGCCATCGCAGAAGATCGCGCGCGTCTCGCCGGGGGCGGGCGTGGCGTCGCTGGTCGCCTGCTCCTGCTCAACCGGACGGCCGTCGCCCGCGTCCAGTCCCTCGACGCTGACGGCTTCCACCACCATCGGCTTGTCGTCATAGACGAAGCCGAACTGCGCCTTGTGCGCCGCCTCGAAGGCGGCCCTGGCGGTCTCAAGCGTGCCGTCGAAGGCGATGGGCAGCGTCGTGTCGGTGCCCTCGTAGCGGATTTCCAGCTTGGTTGCCCACATTACCTTGTCGCCGGTGATGCCCTGATCGGCCAGCTCCGCGCGCACTTCTTCGCGCAGCGACGCCGAAAGTGCGTCGATGGCGTCCAGAGAGCTTTCCGCAAAGGGCTTCAAAAGCGCCTGCTGGCGCGAGGCGAACACGGTCGCAAGCCCGATGCCATAGGCAGAGAGCAGGCCCGACATCGGATGGATCAGCACCGCTTCCATGCCCAGCGCGTCGGCCACGAGGCAGGCATGCTGGCCGCCCGCGCCGCCAAAACAGTTCAGCAGATAGCCGGTCACGTCATAGCCGCGCTGCACGGAGATCTTCTTCACCGCATTGGCCATGTTTTCGACCGCAATGGTGATGAAGCCTTCCGCCACGGCTTCCGCCGGACGTCCGTCGCCGATCTGCTCAGCCAGTTCGGTGAAGCGGGCGCGCACGGCGTCCACATCGAGCGGCTCGTTCTGCTCGGGGCCGAAAATGGCCGGGAAGAAATCCGGCTGCAGCTTGCCCAGCATCACATTCGCATCGGTCACGGCCAGCGGCCCGCCACGGCGATAGCATGCGGGGCCGGGGTTTGCGCCGGCCGAATCCGGACCCGCCTTCAGGCGGTTGTCTTCATAATGCAGGATCGAACCGCCGCCGGCGGCCACGGTGTGAATGCGCATCATCGGCGCGCGGATGCGCACGCCCGCCACTTCCGTGTCGAAGGCGCGTTCATATTCGCCGTCATAATGGGCCACATCCGTCGAGGTGCCGCCCATGTCGAAGCCGATCACCTTGTCGAAGCCGGCAAGCCGCGCCGTCTCCACCATGCCGACCACGCCGCCGGCAGGGCCGGAAAGGATCGCGTCCTTGCCCTGGAACTTGTCGGCCGCCGTCAGGCCGCCCGACGACATCATGAATTTGAGGCCCGGGCCTTCGCCGTTCTCGTTGACGCCCAGTTCCGCCGCCACGCGGCTCACATAGCGCGACAGGATCGGCGACAGATAGGCATCCACCACCGTGGTGTCGCCACGACCCACCAGCTTGATCAGCGGCGAGGTCTCGTGGCTGACCGAAACCTGCGAAAAACCGGAATCGCGGCAAAGGCTTGCCGCCGCTTTCTCATGCTCGGGATATCTCCACGCATGCATGAAGACGATGGCGACCGCATCGATGCCGTCTGCCTTGGCCGCCTCGATCTCGCCCTTCACGGCGTCGAGGTCGAGTTCCGTTTCCACCGTGCCGTCGACACGGCGGCGCTCCGGCACCTCGATCACGCGCTCATAGAGCTGTTCGGGCAGGATGATTTCCTTGGCGAAGATGTCGGGCCGCGCCTGGTAGGCGATCTTGAGCGCGTCGCGGAAACCCTTGGTGATGACCAGCGCCACGCGGTCGCCCTTGCGCTCCAGAAGCGCATTGGTCGCCACGGTCGTGCCCATCTTCACGTCGCCGATCAGATGCGAAGGCATGGTTTCACCGGCCTTGACGCCGAGGTGATCGCGAATACCCTGAATACCGGCATCGGCATAGGCTTCCGGATTTTCAGAAAGCAGCTTGCGGGCGAAAAGCCCGCCATCCGGATCGCGGCCGATCACATCGGTAAACGTGCCGCCGCGGTCGATCCAAAAATCCCATTTGCCAGCTGTCATCGTCGGTTCCTTCGCATTATCCTTGGCAAAAGGAGAAACATGTCTCGGATAAAACGTCAATAATTTATTGACATATTATCTGAGTGTGCGACGCTCCTTCCATTGCAACGAAAGAAGGTGAGGGAACGCCTCCGTTGCCTCATACAAATGGGAGATTGACGATGCATCATTCCGTGAAATTCGCTGTGGCCGCAGCCGCTCTAGGCTTTGCCACCTCTGCCTCCGCGCAGACCAAGTGGGACATGCCGGTGCCCTATGGCGACACCAATTTCCACACGCAGAACATCGCCCAGTTCGCTGAGGATGTGAAAACCGCCACCGATGGCGGTCTGGAGATCACCGTTCATTCCAACGGCTCGCTGTTCAAGCATCCCGACATCAAGAACGCCGTGCGTCAGGGCCTTGCCCAGATCGGCGAGGTTCTGGGGTCGCGTCTTTCCAATGAAGACCCGATCTATGAAGTGGATTCGATCCCCTTCCTGGCGACCAGCTATGATGACGCGAAGAAGCTCTATGGCGCGTCGAAGGACCAGCTTGCCGCAAAGCTTCAGGAGCAGGGGCTTCAGCTTCTCTTCTCCGTGCCGTGGCCGCCGCAGGGCATCTACACCCAGAAGGAAATCTCTTCGGTCGACGACCTCAAGGGCCTGAAGATGCGCGCCTACAATGCCGCCACCGAGCGTCTGGCGCAGCTCGCCGGCTCGCTGCCGACCCAGGTAGAGGTGCCGGACCTGCCGACCGCCTTCGCCACCGGCCGCGTCGAGGCCATGGTCACGTCGCCCTCCACCGGTGCAAACTCCAAGGTCTGGGACTTCCTCTCCCATTATTCCGACGCGCAGGCTTGGCTCCCGCGCAACATGGTCTTTGTAAACAAGGCCGCGTTCGATGCGCTGCCGGAAGATCAGCAGGCAGCGGTGCTTGAGGCTGCGGCCACGGCCGAGACGCGCGGCTGGGAAGCCTCCGTCAAGGAGACGGAAGACAAGACCCAGATCCTCAAGGACAATGGCATCACCGTCACTGCGCCGAGCGCCGGGCTCAAGGAAGGGCTTGCCGCCATCGGTGCGGAGATGTCCGCCGAATGGGCCGAAAAGGCTGGCGACGAAGGCAAGGCCGTCCTCGACGCCTACAGGAACTGACCGCTTTGACTGACCCTGCGGGCGGCTGGATGTCCGGCCGCCCGCAGACCGGTCGCCATGTGCGACCAGAATGAGACCGTCGAGCGGAGACGACGACAATGAGAAAAATACTGAACGGGCTTTATGGCGCAGCCGAGTGGCTGGCCATGGCTGCCCTCTGCGCGATTGCAGTTCTGGTGTTCGCCCAGGTCATGGGGCGCGTGGTGGACACCCTGCTTGGGCTTTTCGGCCTGCCTCCTTACGGGTTTCTCGTGCCGTCGCTGGCCGAGATCGCCGGCTTCCTGCTGGTCGGCGCGTCTTTCATGGCGCTTGCCGGCTCCCTGCGCGGCGGTGCGCAGATCCGTGTGACCCTGGGTCTTGCCGCCATGCCCGAGGGCATGCGCCGGGTGGCCGAGGTGTTCGTGCTTCTGGTCGGCGCGGCGCTGGCCGGCTTCTTCTTCTATTATGCAGCGAAGCTCGCCCTCGACAGTCACCGCTTCAACGAATTGTCTTACGGCATCATCGCCATCCCGCTCTGGATACCGCAGGCGGTCATGGCGCTCGGGATCGGCATCTTCGCCGTTGCGCTGCTGGATGACCTGTTCGCCGCGCTCACGGGCCGGTCTCCATCTTATCTCGCCACCGAAGACGGCGCAGCGGAGGAAGTGTGATGGACCTTCTGACCATTTCCCTCACGCTCGGCGGGCTGATGCTCGTCCTGCTTGCCGCCGGCCTCTGGGTCGCTCTGGCGCTCATGGTGGCCGGCCTTACGGCCATCTATCTCATGGTTCCGGTGCCGCCCGGCGCGGTGATGGCCACCACCGTGTGGGGCTCCATCAATTCGTGGGATCTGGCTGCTCTTCCCATGTTCATCTGGATGGGGGAGATCCTGTTCCGCACGCGGCTGGCCGAAGACATGTTTGCCGGTCTTGCGCCGTGGATGCGGCGTCTGCCGGGCCGGCTCCTGCACGTCAACATTCTGGGCTGCGCCATCTTCGCCGCCGTGTCCGGCTCGTCTGCAGCCACCACGGCCACCATCGGCCGCATGTCTCTGCCCGAACTCAGAAAGCGTGGCTATGACGAGCGCATGGCCATCGGCTCGCTTGCCGGTTCCGGCACGCTCGGCCTGCTCATCCCGCCCTCGATCATCCTGATCGTCTATGGTGCGGCCACCGAGCAGTCCATCGCCCGTCTTTTCATCGCCGGCGTCATTCCCGGCATCATGCTGGCGGCGCTCTTCATGGGCTACACGGCCGTGTGGTCGATGATCAATCACAAGCGCATGCCCGAGGCCGATCCGCGCATCCCCTATCTTCAGCGCATCTGGCAGACGCGTCGCCTGTTCCCGATCCTGGCGCTCATCATCGGCGTCATCGGTTCCATCTATGGCGGCTTTGCTTCGCCCACCGAGGCCGCCGTTGTCGGTGTGGTCCTCTCACTGGCCCTGTCATGGTTCACCGGCACGTTAAGCCGCTCGACCTTTTTCGCTGCGCTGCGCAACGCCTCGCGCACTTCCTGCATGATCGTGCTCATCCTCGCCGGTGCGTCCGTTCTGACCGTGGCCATGGGCTATACGGGCATTCCCCGTGCGCTGGCGCAGTTCATCGCCGAGCAGGGCTACTCGCCCTATGCGCTTCTGGCGGTGCTGACCCTTTTCTTCGTCGTGCTGGGCTGTTTTCTCGACGGCATTTCCATCGTCGTGCTCACCGCATCGGTCATTCTGCCCATGGTCGAGGCTGCGGGGCTCGACATCATCTGGTTCGGCATCTATCTCGTGCTCGTGGTCGAGATGAGTCAGATCACGCCGCCGGTCGGCTTCAACCTGTTCGTCATTCAGGGGCTCACCGGGCACAACATTCTCAAGGTCGCCGGCATGACCCTGCCGTTCTTCCTCATGATGATCGTCGCCGTTGCGTTGGTCGTCCTGTTCCCGCAACTGGCGCTATGGCTGCCGCAAACCATGCTCGCGAGGTAATGATGTCGAACGCCGAACGGAAAGTCGGACCGGTCGTCTCCGCAGCCCATCTGGCCGCTGGCGCCATGCCGGCGCTGTCGGAGATCGAGTTTGCGATGACCGTGATGAGCCATTCCTTCGAGCGCTGGATGGTGCGCTGCATGGCGGCGGCGGGGGTTCCGGGTCTGCAGCCCACCGCCGTGCAGATCCTGCACGCCGTCAATCACAGGAACCGGGAGAAGACGCTTTCGGAACTGTGCATGATGTTCAACATCGAAGACGTTCACGTCGCGTCCTACGCCATCAAGAAGCTGGCCGCGCTCGGTCTGGTCAAGACCGGGCGCAGGGGCAAGGAGAAGACGGTGAAGGCGACTGCGGAAGGGGCTGCCGCCTGCGAGCGCTATCACGAGGTTCGTGAAGCATTGCTCGTTTCGAGCACCAAGCGCCTCAAACTCGACGAGGAAGCGCTTTCCGGCATTGCCGCGGTAATGCACGCCCTGTCCGGGCAATATGATCAGGCCGCGCGCAGCGCCACCAGCCTTTAGGGGTCTGACCCTGGCCCGTAAGCCTGCGGGCAGGGCGCATGGCGCGTCCGCGATCCCGCATCGTTACGGCCCGTCACTCAACGTTACGAAACTCCATGCGGTCTGGCGCATTTCCTCGCTGTGGGCGCGCGGCGACGCGCCCGGAAGATGTGCTTTGTATGGAGAGTGGATATGAAAAAGTTTCTAGCTGCAACCGTTTCGGGGCTGGCCCTTCTCGGACTTGCCGCCTGCAGTGAGGGCGACAACACGACCACCCAGAGCATCGAGTCCGAGCAGCAGGATACGACCCCGATGGATGCGCCCGCTGCTGCGCCGGAAGCGCCTGACACGATGCAGGATCAGGGCACGACCAGCCAGTAAGGTCCAGTAAGGTGATTGCACCGTCTGGTATCGAGCTGATGCCGGCGGGCATTGACGCTCATGAATGAGACCGGGTGAGCCGTGCGGCTTGTCCGGTTTCTTCATGCGCCAATCTGCGTCTCGAAATCGTCAGCAATTGCGGTTACAAAACCGCATGACTTTTTGGGATCGCATTACAGACTTTATTACGCGCGCACCCGGCAGCGCGCTTTCGGCGATGGTCGAGGCCATTCGCACCGTTTTCGAAGGCGATCCGCAGTTGCGCCGGCGCGTCGCCTTCTCCGTCGCCATCATTGCCCTGTCTGCAAAGATGGCCAAGGCCGATGGCGTCGTGACGCCCGACGAGGTGCAGGCGTTTCACGAGATTTTCTCCGTTCCGCGCAATGAGCAGGCCAATGTTTCGCGTCTTTATGGCCTGGCGCAGCAGGATGTGGCCGGCTTCGAGGCCTATGCCCGTCAGATGTCCGGTCTCTGCGGCTCCGGTGACACCAATTGCGCCATGCTTGAGGATATCCTTGATGCGCTCTTCCACATCGCCAAGGCCGATGGTGTGATCCATGAGCGCGAGCGTGACTTCCTTCAGCGCGTTGCCGAGATCTTCGATATCCGCGAAGACCATTTCGAGCAGATCCTCTCGCGCCATGCGCTTCAGGGCGAGGGCAATCCCTACATGGTTCTTGGCGTCGAGCAGGATGCCCCGTTTGACGAGATCAAGCGCCGCTACCGCAGGCTCGTTGCCGAAAACCATCCTGATCGCATGATCGCACGTGGCGTTCCCGAAGAATTCCTCGCTATCGCCAACACGCGGCTCGCTTCCATCAATGCCGCCTATGAGAGCATCGAGAAAGCGCAGGTTCGCGCGTGAGCGCGGATGACCGCGCCCTCATGATGTTCGAGCCTGATTTCGCAGGCGCCGAAGTGTGTCCCTCTCCGAATTTCGGAGAGCGGCGTGGCGGGCTTCTGCCCGACATGCTCATCCTGCATTACACCGGCATGGAAACGGGCCAGGGCGCACAGGACTGGCTGTGCGCGCCCGAAAGCGAGGTCTCCAGCCATTATCTCGTTCACGAGGATGGCCGGATCGTGCAGATGGTGCGCGAGGCAGACCGCGCCTGGCATGCCGGGCGCAGCTCCTGGCAGGGCTGCGAAGACATCAATTCCTGCTCCATCGGCATCGAAATCGCCAATGCGGGACACCCGCAGGGGCTGCCTGATTTCCCCGATATCCAGATCGAAGCCGTCCTGAAACTGGGCAAAGATATCTGCCGGCGTCACAAAATCGGGCCAAAACGGGTCCTCGGACACTCCGATATTGCGCCCGGCCGCAAGGTTGACCCCGGCGAAAACTTCCCCTGGGAGCGTCTCGCAAAGGGCGGTCTTGGCACTTTTGTCGCAGTTCCGCCCATTTCGGGCGGCCATTCCCTGGGCGCTGGAGACGCGGGGCCGGCGGTGCAGGCTCTCCAGAGATTGCTCTCCGGTTATGGGTATGGAATCGCCCAAACAGGCATTTTCGACCGTGACACGGAGGTTTCCGTAAGGGAATTTCAAAGGCATTTCAGACCGTTAGAGATAAATGGGGTTGCCGATGTCTGGACATGCGCAATTTTGCAAAAACTAATGTATGATTAACCTGTGATTGATTCTTCTCCCTGACGATCACTCACTCCCAAGACTGGCGCAAAATTTCATCAGTTCATATTATTTGAATTGAAGCGCCTTTTTTGTTTCTCCTTCCCCTGCAAAACAGCGACCCGTGTTGAGGCCGAGGGACCACGTCCCGGCCTCGTGGAAAACAAAACCTGCCGCGCCCTGATGCAGCGGCACAGAATTACGGGTCGAAATGAAAATCACTACCTTATTCGCGGCAGCGCTTGCTGTCTGCGCCGCAACGTCTTTGTCTCACGCTGACGAGCCCCGCTACAGCCAGGTCATTGCCACGCATTCTGCAAAGAAGGCTGCAGAGAAGAAGGTTGATACGGGCAAGGAGCCGACCACGCTCCTTCAGGCAATCATTCGCGGCGGAAAAGGTTCCAGTGCGACTGACGTGGACATGACGACCACCGGTTCCATCAAGGCCGACAAGAAGACCGTCAAGAAGGCCCTGCAGGCGAAGTCCCGCAAGTCCACGAAAACGGCCAAGGCTTCCAAGTCCCGGAAGAAGACCACCGTCAAGACGTCGGTCCGCAAGAGCGGTTCGGGTGGTTCCTACCACACCATCATTTCCAAATACGCGGCTGCCTACGGTGTGCCGGTCTCGCTCGCCAACGCCGTTGTGCGCGTTGAAAGCAACTACCGCGCCAATGCCCGCGGTGCGGCAGGTGAAATCGGCCTGATGCAGATCAAGCCGGCAACCGCGCGCATGATGGGTTACAGCGGTTCCTCCAAGGGCCTCTACAACCCCGAGACCAACATCAAATACGGCATGAAATATCTCGCCAAGGCGCACAAGCTCGGCGGCGGTTCCACCTGCGGCACGATCCTCAAATACAATGCCGGTCACGGTGCAAAGCGCATGAACCCGATCTCCTCGCGCTACTGCTCCAAGGTGAAGCAGATCCTGGGGCATTAATTCTCGGGCTGGGAAGCGGAAACCGGCTTTCGGTTCCTCCGCCGCTTCAGGTGAAATTTGGATCGCCGCGCGTCCGGAAGGGCGCGCGGCGATTTAAGTTCGGGACGAAGGCGCTTTCCTGCGCGAACGCGGCTGTTTTGAGTTGCGTTTTGCCGCATGAAACCCTTTATACGCATTGCCAGCCGGTCGGACGGCCGCGCGGACCGGGGCCGAAAGGCTGTTCGCGAGGAAAGTCCGGGCTCCACGGAAAAACGGTGCCGGATAACATCCGGCGGGGGCGACCCCAGGGACAGTGCCACAGAAAGCAGACCGCCCCGCCTTCGGGCAGGGTAAGGGTGAAAGGGTGGGGTAAGAGCCCACCGCGTCGACGGTAACGGAGGCGGCAAGGTAAACCCCACCGGGAGCAAGACCGAATAGGAACGGCGCGAGGGGCAACCCTCAGGGCTTTTTCCGGCTTGACCGTTCGGGTAGGTTGCTAGAGGCCGATGGCAACATCGGTCCCAGAGGAATGGTCGTCACGTTGCATCGCTTTCGGGCGGTGCGGCCATACAAAACCCGGCTTATAGACCGGCTGGCATTTTCGTCTTTCATTTTCCGGAATTCTGTCCCGTTTGGGGAAATTCCGCGCGCTTTTGGAAAATTTACAGGCCGTTCAGCGCCGTTTCGATGGATGCCCAGAGCGCCTCGGTCGGCTCGCATCCAATCGACAGGCGCACAAAGCCTTCCGCCACATCGTCACCCCATCTTGCACGCCGCTCCGCTGAAGAGTGAACGCCGCCGAACGAGGTCGTGGCTTCGAGCAGCGGGCAGGTGTTGATGAAGGCTTCCGCCTTTTCTTCCGTTTCCAGCCTCAGCCCGATCAGCGAGCCGAAACGCAGCATCTGCGTGCGGCTGAGCGCATGGGATGGATCGCCTGCAAGGCCGGGATAGCGCAATGCCTTGATGGCTGGATGATCGGCAAGGCGGGTGGCGATGGTTTCGGCCGACGAGCACATCCGGTCAAAACGCAGTTCAAGCGTCTCGATCCCGCGCAGCACCAGCCAGGCCTCGAACGGGCCGGGAATGTTGCCGGAAAGCTTGCGCCAGTCGCGCACCGCGCCGATCAGCGCGCCGTCGCGGCTTGCCACATGGCCGAACAGCACATCCGAGTGTCCGTTGACCGCCTTGGTGTCGGCGGCAAGAACGATGTCCGCGCCCAGATCCAGCGGGCGCTGGCCGAAAGGCGTCATGGTCGTGTTGTCGGCAACGACGATGGCGCCATGTTCATGGGCAGCCTTCGCGACGGCCGCGATGTCGCACACATCGAGCCCCGGATTGGACGGCGTTTCAATGAGAACCATGCGGTAGCCTTCAAACCCGCCTTCAAGGAAGGAGGCCGTGGGGCGCGTGTCGTAAAGGATGCCAAGCCGGGAGAGGTGTTTCTCCAGAAGAACGCGCGGCGTGTAGTAGCCGTCTGCGGGCAGAAGCACCCGGTCGCCAGCCGAAAGCAGCGCCAGAAAGACGGACGAAATCGCAGCCATGCCCGATGGGAAGCTCACGGTCTCGGCATCTTCCAGATGGGCGAGGGCGGCTTCGACCGCTTCCCAGGTGGGATTGTCGAAACGGCCATATTGCCTAAAGCCTGCGGGATCGCCGGGAAGATGAAACACCGAGCTCATGACGATGGGCGTAGAGAGCGGATCGCCCTTTGCGAGCCGCGCCGAATGAAGGTGCGAAAGGCTTGCAGCGCGGGCGTTCTGGCTGTCGGACATGGGGCTCCTCGCAGGCGTCATGGGTGACTTTGGGGCAGGTGCGGACCGGCCGGCCCGAAGCCTTTCCTAACCTTTTGTTAGCCTTAATGCACGATAAATGACCATGGCCCGATGCATGCCGAAATCGCCTGTCATCGAGGCATAAGTGAAGGTTAATCCCGTTGACGCCCATATCGGCCCATGGTACCCCATAAATCAAATCAGCGTTTCGTTGCAGTTGGAGTACGGGTTCCACCCATGTCGGCCTCTTTTTCAGGGCGACGTGGCGTATGGGATTCACCCTTGCAGAGGGGCGGGCACACATTCGGAGAGCCGCTTTTGACAGCGGCTGAAGAGATGCAAAGGGGCATAGGCCAGTTGGCCGTTAAGCGTCATGGACCGGTTTCTGTCGAATGCAGTAAACAAGATCGACTCCAAGGGTCGGGTCTCGGTGCCGGCGCACTTTCGCTCCGTTGTTCAAAAGCGTGGTTTCACGGAACTCTATGCACTGCGTGCGCTCGACATCCCGGCGATGGATGTGGGCGGTCTCGACCTGCTCGACCGCTACGAGGAGCGCATTGCGCAGGAGGATCCGTTCCTGCAGACGGCGGACGACATGTCCTTTTTCGTGCATGGCGACGGCGCCTTCCTCAAATTCGATCAAGATGGGCGCATCACGGTGACCGATTTTATTCGCGAGCACACGGGCATCACGAAGGAAGTGGCCTTCGTGGGGCGTGGACTGTTCTTTCAGATCTGGGAGCCGGAGCGGCTGAAGGCCCATGGGCAGGCAGTGCGCGAACGGCTCCTCAAACTTCGGCAAGCGGCTGCATCCGGCCGGACTGCCGGACAGTCGGAATGATGGCGGGCCCCGGCGGCGAAAGCCCGGCCGGTGGCGGACCGGCCCGCCACATTCCGGTTCTTTTGCGTGAAGTTCTTGAAGCCCTGCATCCGCTCGAAGGTCATTCCTTCATCGACGGCACATTCGGCGCCGGCGGCTACACCACCGCGCTTCTGGAAGCCGGCGGTTCGGTCACGGCCATTGACCGCGACCCGACGGCGATTGCCGCAGGGCAGGCGCTGGTCGACAAATGGGATGGACGCCTGCGTCTGGTGGAGAACCGCTTCTCCCGCCTCGACGAGGTGGTGGACGCGCCGGTTGACGGCGTCGTTCTCGACATCGGCGTTTCCTCCATGCAGATCGACGAGGCGGTGCGCGGCTTTTCCTTCCAGAAGGAAGGCCCGCTCGACATGCGCATGGAGCGCACCGGGCTGAGCGCAGCCGACGTGGTCAACACGATGAAGGCGGGGGATCTCGCCCGCATCTTCGGCATTCTGGGCGAAGAGCGGCAGGCCGGGCGCATCGCGCGCGGGCTTGAGCGGCTTCGGGCCGAAAAGCCTTTCGAGACGACGCTCGACCTTGCCAATGCGGTCGAGAAAATCGTGGGCCGGCGTCCGCAGGAAAAGATCCACCCGGCGACCCGTGTGTTCCAGGGCCTGCGCATCTACGTCAATGACGAGCTGGGCGAACTGGCGCGCGCGCTCTTTGCAGCCGAGCGTGCTCTGAAGCCCGGCGGGCGGCTGGTCGTGGTGACGTTCCATTCGCTCGAAGACCGGATCGTGAAGCGTTTCATGGCTGAGCGGGCCGGCGGTTCCGGCGGTTCGCGCCATCTGCCGCAGGTTCACGAGGCGGCGCCCCTTTTCCAGAAACCGGCGAAATCCGTTTCGCCGTCGAAGGAAGAGACGGACGTCAACCCGAGGGCGCGCTCGGCGCGTCTGCGTCTGGCCGTGCGCACCGATGCGCCGGCGGGCGATGTGGATTTCGACATTGTCGGTCTTTCGCGGTTCCCGCGGCCGACACGTGCTGGTGAAAGGTAGGCTCAGATGTTTCGCACGAGCGATATTGTTCTGATCACGGTGATGATGGCTGCCGCCGCCTTTACCTACAAGACTAAGCACGACGCCGAGGCTAGCTACAAGGAACTGCGCACGATTGAGCGGCAGGCCCAGCTGGAGAAGGATTCCATCGACATTCTGAAGGCGGACTGGAGCCTGCTGACGCAGCCTGCGCGCCTGCAGCGGCTGACGGAAACCTACAAGGAAGAACTGGGGCTTGAGCCGGTGGAAGCGCCGCGCATCGCCGAGTTCTCCGATCTGCCGGAGCGGCCATTGACCATTGAGGGGATCGTCACCGACATGGCGGGTGCCGATGGCGGTCCTGACCAGACGACAACCGGGGCGGTGCGGCCATGACTGGGGCAAGCGAATACACCCACGACACGGATACCTCTGCGGTGCGCCGCGGGGCTGCAACCATTGTCATGGATGGCGCAGGCAAGGCCCGTGGCGGCCGGGCGCAGAACCGCGTCGTCATGGCCATGGCCGTTATCTTTGGCATTTACGCCGCGCTTGGCGGCCGTCTCGTGCATCTGGCCATGCAGGAAGAGCCCGAAGCGAGCCTTCCCGCTGCCCGCGTGACCGCGTCGCGGCCCGATCTGGTGGACCGCAATGGCGAAGTTCTGGCGACCGACATCAAGACGGCATCGCTCTTTGCAGAGCCGCGTCGCATCGTCGACATCGACGAGGCCATTGAAAAGCTCTCCACGGTTCTGCCCGATCTGAACTATCAGCAGACCTATCGCCGGCTCGACAGCGATGCCGGTTTTGTGTGGCTGCGTCGCCAGCTTTCGCCGCGTCAGCAGGCCGACATTCTGGCGCTCGGCATTCCGGGCCTTGGTTTCCGCACCGAGAAGCGCCGCTTCTATCCGGGTGGTCCGACGGCCTCGCACATTGTCGGTCTCGTGAACATCGACAACAAGGGTATCGCCGGCATCGAAAAATTCGTCGACGATCAGGGGCTTGCCGACCTTCAGGCGACGGGCCTCGCGGTCGAGGGGCATCTGGAGCCGGTCAGGCTTTCTCTTGATCTGCGCGTCCAGCACATCATTCGCGACGAGCTGGTGCAGGCGCTCGACCGCTACAAGGCGATTGCCGCCGGTGCGGTGGTGCTCAATGCGCGCACGGGCGAAGTGGTGGGCATGGGCTCGGTGCCCGATTACGATCCCAACAACCCGGTCAACGCGCTCGACAAGGATCGCCTGAACCGCATGTCGGCAGGCGTGTTCGAGATGGGGTCGACCTTCAAACTCTTCACCGCCGCCATGGCGCTCGATTCCGGCCTGGTCAGCATCAATGACAGTTTTGACGCCACGCGGCCGATCCGCATCGGCGGCTTTACCATCACCGACTTCCACGGCAAGCGCCGTGTGCTGAGCGTTCCGGAGATCTTCATCTACTCGTCCAACATCGGCACGGCCAAGATGGCCGACGTTGTTGGCATCGACGGACACCGCGCCTTCCTGCAGAAGATCGGCCTTCTGGGACGTCTGCCCACGGAACTGCCGGAGGTTGCTCTCCCGACCGAGCCGAAGACCTGGAAGAAGATCAACTCGATCACGATCTCCTACGGTCACGGCATGGCGACCACGCCGCTTCAGACGGCGGTGGCAGCGGCAGCGATGCTGAATGGCGGCAAGCTTTTCCCGCCGACCTTCCTGCCGCGCACCGAGGCCGAGGCCAACGAAATCGCCGAACAGGTGATCTCGCCGAAGACCAGCGCCGAAATGCGCTACCTCTTCCGTCTCAACACGGAAAAGGGCTCAGGCCGCCGCGCCGAGGTGGAAGGCTATTATGTGGGTGGCAAGACCGGAACGGCAGAAAAGGTCGTGAATGGCCGCTACTCAAACAATGTGCGCTTCAACGCCTACATCGCCGGTTTCCCGGCTGATGATCCGGACTATGTGGTTCTCGTCTTCGTCGATGAGCCGAAGCCGGAGCGGGATGGCATCAGTGCAACAGCGGGCATGAATGCCGCACCGATGGTGCGTAACATCATTCGCCGCTCTGCGCCGCTTCTTGGCGTGAAGCCCGAATTCGGTCAAGAAAGTAATGCTTTGCTGGTCTCACAGCAGTGAGTCGGCCATGCGCCGAGGGGAAACGTGGTAATTGAAAGCGCCGGGGCCCATGAAATTCAGTGAATTTGCAGACATTCTTTCCAGTCAGGGGCTCTTGCCGGCGGATCGACCGATTTCAGGCGTTTCGTCGGATTCTCGCACGGTTGAAGCCGGTGACCTGTTCTTCGCGCTCGCCGGCGTAAAGGCGGACGGCGCGTCCTTTGCGCAGGAGGCTGCGCGCAGGGGCGCTGCGGCCATCATTGCGCGACCGGGCGCGCTTTCGTCCGATCCGGGCATTCCCGTCATCGAGACCGACGATCCGCGCCGTGCGCTGGCGCTCTGCGCTGCGCGCGTGTTTCCGCGCCAGCCCGAAACCATGGTCGCCGTGACCGGCACCAGTGGCAAGACCTCCGTTGCCTCTTTCACGCGGCAGATCTGGGAGCATGCGGGACTGCCCGCTGCCAGCATCGGCACCACCGGGGTGGTTGCGCCGGGGCGCGACGAATATGGCGAGCTGACGACGCCCGACCCGATTGCGCTGCACCGTCTTCTGGACGAGCTGGCAGGGGCGGGCGTGACCCATGCCTCCATGGAGGCTTCCAGCCACGGGCTCGACCAGCGCCGTCTCGATGGCGTGCGGCTCGCTGCCGGCGGTTTCACCAATCTTGGCCGCGACCACATGGATTACCATCCGACGATCGAGGAGTATCACCGCGCCAAGATGCGGCTCTTCGATGCGCTGCTGCCCAAGGGCGCGCCGGCGGTGATCTTCGCTGACGATCCGTGGTCGGAGCCGACCGAGAAGGCGGCGAAAGCTGCGGGTCTCGATGTGCGCACCGTGGGCCGCAAGGGCGGTTTCCTGACCCTGAAACGGGTCGAGCATGAGCGGCATCGCCAGCGCGCCGAAGTGGATGTCGATGGCGTGATCTACGAGGTGGACCTGCCGCTTGCCGGCGACTTCCAGGTGGCCAATGCGCTTGTTGCGGCAGGCCTTGCCATCAGCACCGGCACTGCGGCGGAAACGGCCTTTGCCGCACTTGAGACGCTGAAGGGCGCTTCGGGACGGCTGGAGCTGGTCGGAACGGCCGGCAATGGCGCGCAGGTCTATGTGGACTACGCCCACAAGCCGGACGGCCTTGAGAATGTGCTCCAGTCGGTGCGGCCCTTCACCACCGGTCGCGTGATCGTGGTGTTCGGCTGCGGCGGCGACCGCGATACGGGCAAGCGCCCGATCATGGGTGAGATCGCCGCGCGGCTCGCCGATGTGGCCATCGTGACCGACGACAATCCGCGCTCGGAAGATCCGGCGATGATCCGCGCCGCCGTCATGGAAGCGGCGTCGGGCGCGCGTGAGATCGGCGATCGCCGTGAAGCGATCCGCGCCGCCGTCGCCATGCTTGAGGAAGGCGACACGCTGATCGTGGCCGGCAAGGGCCATGAAACGGGTCAGGAGATTGCGGGCCGCAAACACCATTTCTCCGATCATGAGGAAGTGCGCACGGCACTCGCGGAGCGCGCCGGATGAGCACGTTGTGGACCTTCGAGGCGCTGGTGCAGGCGACGGGCGGAAGACCGCTGGGCCAGGCATCAGGCCCCATCACTGGTATTTCCATCGATACGCGGACGCTCAACCCGGGCGACGCGTTCTTCGCCATTGAGGGCGAGCGTTTTGACGGGCACAGCTTCGCCACCGCTGCCATGGCGGCGGGCGCTTCGGTGCTGATCGTCGCCGAGGCGAAGCTGCCGGCGCTCGGGCGGCTGGCCGTGCCGATGGTGGTGGTGCCGGACGTTCTGGGCGCGCTGGAAGATCTGGGGCGCGCGGCGCGACTGCGCAGCCGCGCGAAAATCGTGGCGGTGACCGGCTCGGTCGGCAAGACCTCCACCAAAAACATGATGCGCCAGGCGTTTTCCGCCTGCGGCAGCGTGCATGCGGCCGACCGCTCGTTCAACAATCACTGGGGCGTGCCGCTGACGCTCGCCCGCATGCCCGCCGATTGCGATTACGCGATCTTCGAGATCGGCATGAACCATCCCGACGAAATCCGCCCGCTGGTGAAGATGGTGCGTCCGCACATCGCCGTGGTGACGCTGGTGGCTGCCGCGCATCTGGGCTTCTTCAAGAGCGTTGAGGAAATCGCCCACGCCAAGGGCGAGATCTTCGAGGGGCTGGTGAAGGGCGGCGCGGCGCTGATCAACCGCGACGATGCGCACTGGGACACGCTTGCGCGTCTGGCCGAAGAGGCCGGCGTGAAGACCATTGCCGGCTTCGGCGAGCACGAAAAGGCCGATATCCGGCTGACCCATGTGGAGTGCGGTCCGCAATCCTCAACCTTTGCCATCGAGACCGATGGCGAGGCGACCGAGGTGCGGCTGGGCGCGCCGGGGCGGCACATGGTGCAGAATGCGCTGGCGACGCTGGGTGCGGTCCATCTGGCGCAGGCCGACATGCAGAAGGCTGCGATGGCGCTTGGCTCCTTCGACGCCGAGGCCGGGCGCGGCGCACGCCACCGGCTGATGCTCGATGGCGGCGCGTTCACGCTGATCGATGAGAGCTTCAACGCCAATCCGGCCTCCATGGCGGCTGCCTTCGACCTGTTGAAGCGCGCCGAGCCGGAAGCCGGTGGACGGCGCATCGCCGTTCTGGGCGATATGGCGGAGCTTGGCGAACATGCAGAAAAGCTGCATGCCGGGCTCGCCGGCATGGTGACGGATGCGGGCACGGAGCTCGTTTTCCTCGCTGGCAGGGAAATGAAAGCGCTGGCCGCGGCACTGCCCGAAGGGCTGCCGGTGGAACACCGCGAAGCAACGGACGATCTGCGCGCGCTTGTGCTTGCGGCTGTGAAGCCCGGCGACGCCGTCATGATCAAATCTTCAAAAAGCATCGGCTTCAACAAACTGGTCGACGCCATCCTAAAAACCTATCCGGGCGCGGCGACGGGGGACTGATCCATGCTCATGATGCTCGTTGACCTGGCCGATGAAGTTTCGGTTCTCAACGTATTTCGTTACATCACCTTCCGCACCGGCGGCGCGCTGATCACCTCGGCGCTGATCGTCTTCCTGTTCGGGCCGATGATCATCGCATCGCTGCGCGTGCGCCAGGGCAAGGGGCAGCCGATCCGCGCTGACGGGCCGCAGACCCATTTCAAGAAGGCCGGCACGCCGACCATGGGCGGGCTCATGATCCTGTCGGGCATTCTGGGCTCCTGTGCGCTCTGGGCGAACCTCTCCAGCGTTTATGTCTGGGTGGTGCTGATGGTCACGCTGGGCTTCGGCGCCATCGGCTTCTATGACGATTATCTCAAGGTGACGAAACAGTCGCATCTGGGCTTTTCAGGCAAGGCGCGCCTGACGGCCGAATTCGTGATTGCGGGCATTGCCGCCTGGGTCATCATGAATGCGGGGCAGGCGCCGTTCTCCTCGTCTCTGACCTTCCCCTTCTTTAAGGATTTCCTGCTCAATCTGGGCATCTTTTTCGTGCCTTTCGCGGCCTTCGTGATCGTGGGCGCGGGCAATGCCGTGAACCTGACCGATGGTCTCGACGGGCTTGCCACGGTGCCGGTCATGGTGGCGGCGGCGTCGTTCGGCGTGATCGCCTATCTCTCCGGTAACGCCATCTTCGCCAACTATCTGCAGATCCACTTCGTGCCCGGCACGGGTGAGCTGGCGGTGATCCTTGGCGCGGTGATCGGTGCGGGCCTCGGCTTCCTGTGGTTCAACGCGCCGCCGGCGGCAATCTTCATGGGCGACACGGGATCGCTGGCGCTTGGCGGCCTGATTGGCTCGGTTGCCGTGGCCACCAAGCACGAGATCGTGCTCGCCATCATCGGCGGCCTTTTCGTGGTGGAAATCCTTTCGGTGATCATTCAGGTGGCGGTCTTCAAGATGACCGGCAAGCGGGTGTTCCTGATGGCCCCCATACACCATCACTTCGAAAAGCTCGGCTGGACCGAAAGCCAGGTGGTGATCCGTTTCTGGATCATTGCGGTGCTTCTGGCGCTGGTGGGCCTGTCCACCCTCAAGCTGCGCTAGGGCGGGCGCGATGATCCCGGCCTCCGTCTTCAAGGGCAGGAATGTTGCTCTGTTCGGGCTTGGCGGCTCGGGCATCGCGACGGCGCGCGCGCTGGTTGCCGGTGGCGCGGTGGTGACCGCGTTCGACGACAATCCCGAAAGCGTGGCGCGGGCTGCCGGCGAGGGCGTGCCCACGGGCGATCTGCGCGGCATCGACTGGAGCGCGCAGGATGCGTTCGTCCTGTCGCCCGGCGTGCCGCTCACCCATCCGCGCCCGCACTGGAGCGTGGAGCTGGCGCAGGCGGCGGGCGTGGAGATCATTGGCGATGTGGAGCTGTTCGCCCGCGAGCGGCAGGCCCATGCGCCCGACGCTCCGCTGGTGGCGATCACCGGCACCAACGGCAAATCGACCACCACGGCGCTTATCGCGCATATTCTCGCCGATGCGGGACGCGACACGCAGATGGGCGGCAATATCGGCCGGGCGGTCATGACGCTCGACACGCCGCAGCCCGAACGGCATTACGTGGTGGAGTGCTCCTCCTACCAGATCGATCTCGCACCCACACTCGACCCTTCGGTCGGCATTCTCCTGAACCTGTCGCCCGATCATCTCGACCGGCACGGCTCGTTTGAGAATTATGCCGCGATCAAGGAACGGCTGGTGGCAAAAAGCGGGCTGGCGATTGTCGGTGTCGACGATCCCGATTGCCGCCGCATCGCCGACCGGCTTGCTGAGGCAGGGCGCAGGGTCGAGCGCATTTCATCAACGTCCCGGCTCGATGACGGGTTCTATCTCGACGGGCTCGCCCTCATGCGGGCGGTGAACGGCGTTGCCGAACAGCTCGCCACGCTTGAAGGCATCGGCTCGCTGCGCGGCGCGCACAATGCGCAGAACGCGCTTGCCGCACTGGCAGCCTGTCTGGAATGCGGGCTCAGCCTCGACGAAATACAGGCAGGGTTCAACAGCTTTCCGGGGCTTGCCCACCGCATGGAGCAGGTGGCGCGCAAGGGGCGGGTGCTGTTCGTCAACGATTCCAAGGCGACCAACGCCGATGCGGCGGAGCGGGCGCTTTCAAGCTTTGAACGCATTTACTGGATTGCCGGCGGCCTGCCCAAGGATGGCGGGATTGAAACGCTGAAAAGCCTCTTTCCGCGCGTTGCCAAGGCCTATCTGGTGGGGGAGGCCGCACCAGCCTTTGCTGCTACGATCGGAGAGGCGACGGCGTTCGAGATTTCGGGTACCATAGACAAAGCCGTCGACCATGCGGCGCGCGATGCGGCGGGCGATCCCGCGCCGGAGGCTGTAGTCCTGTTATCGCCAGCCTGTGCGAGTTTCGATCAGTTCAGGAATTTTGAGATGCGTGGCGATGCCTTCCGCGAGGCGGTTCGTTCGCTCGCCGGCGCCGAGATGATGGGGAGCAAGTGACATGGTGAGCCGCACCGACCGAAGCCCGGTTGCCAATTGGTGGTGGACCATTGACCGTTGGTTCCTTGGCGCGTTCCTGCTTCTTATGGGGCTTGGCGTCGTTCTGTCGTTTGCGGCAAGCCCGGCCGTTGCCGATCGCATCGGTCTGTCCAGCTTCCATTTCGTGACGCGCCAGATTGTCTACATGCTGCCTGCGGTGGTGGTGATGATCGGTGTTTCGTTCCTCAGCCCGCGTCTGGTGCGGCGACTGGCGCTCGTGATGCTGGTGGGCGCTCTGGCGCTGATGGTGCTGACGCTCTTTGCCGGTATGGAAGTGAAGGGCTCGCGGCGCTGGCTCCACATATTCGGCGTCTCCATTCAGCCTTCGGAATATCTGAAACCCGCCTTTGTGGTGATCTGCGCCTGGCTCTTCCATGAGCATGCGCGCCAGCCCGAAATTCCAGGCAATCTGTTTGCGATGCTGCTGCTCGGCCTCGTCATTGCACTTCTGGTCGCGCAGCCCGATCTGGGGCAGACCATGCTGGTGCTCGGCACATGGGGCGCGATGTTCTTCATCGCCGGCATGCCGTGGCTCTGGATCGCCGTGCTCGGCGCGCTGGGCGCGGGCGGCGCGTTTCTCGCCTACACGATCTTTCCGCATGTGGCCGACCGTATCGACCGCTTTCTGACCGGCGAGGGCGACACCTATCAGGTGGACATGAGCATTGAGGCGATCACCCGCGGCGGCTGGTTTGGACGTGGGCCGGGCGAAGGCACGGTGAAGCGCATTCTTCCCGACAGCCACACCGACTTCGTGTTCGCCGTGGCGGGCGAAGAGTTCGGGATCATCATCCTTCTTATCATTTTGAGTATCTTCGCCTTCGTTGTGCTGCGCGGTCTTTCAAAGGCGCGCCGCGAAGAAGACGATTTTACGCGCTACGCGGTGAGCGGGCTGGTGATTCTGTTCGGCTTCCAGTCGATCATCAATATGGGCGTGAATGTCCGCATGCTGCCGGCCAAGGGCATGACGCTGCCCTTCATCTCCTATGGCGGTTCATCGCTGATCGCCATGGCCATTTCCATGGGCTTCGTGCTGGCGCTGACGCGCCGCAAGCCCGAAAAGCGCCGCCCGGTCGCCTATGCGCAGCCGGCGGGACGCGAGGCAGTCGCAGGATAACATGACCAAGGGTACGATCCTTCTTGCCGCCGGTGGGACCGGCGGTCACCTTTTTCCGGCCGAAGCTCTGGCGCACACGCTGCATGAGCGCGGCTGGTCGGTGCATCTGGCGACCGACCGGCGTGCGGCGCGTTTTGCGGGTTCGTTTCCCGCCGACGAGACGCACATCGTTGAGAGCGCCACGTTCGGTTCCAAAAATCCGATTGCGCTTCTGAAGGCCGGCTGGACCATCTGGCGCGGCGTCAAGCAGGCTTCGGTGATCCTGCAACGGTTCAAGCCTGCCGCCGTGGTGGGGTTCGGTGGTTATCCGACGCTTCCGCCGCTTTATGCCGCCACACGGCGCAGCATACCGGCGCTGGTTCACGAACAGAACGCGGTGATGGGGCGCGCCAACAAGGCGCTGGCTGGCCGCGTTCAGGCGATTGCCGGCGGCTTTCTTCCAGACGAGGGCGCGTTTGCCGACAAGATCGTCGCGACGGGCAACCCGGTGCGCCCTGCGGTCATCGAAGCTGCGGCAGAACCCTATCGTGCGGCAGGCGCGCAGGAGCCTTTCCGGCTTCTGGTGTTTGGCGGCAGCCAGGGTGCGCAGTTCTTTTCCGATGCGATCCCCGCAGCGATAGCGCTGCTTGAGCCCGGGCAGCGCGCGCGGCTCGTCGTGACGCAGCAGGCGCGTCCCGAAGATGAGGGCGAGGTGCGCGCGGCCTATGAGAAGCTCGGCGTGCCAGCGGAGGTCTCCACCTTCTTCAAGGACATGGCGCACCGCATCGCCGAGAGCCATCTGGTCATTTCACGCTCCGGCGCTTCGACCGTTTCGGAAATTGCGGCCATTGGCCGTCCGGCGTTTCTTGTGCCTTATCCGCATGCGCTCGATCACGATCAGGCGGCCAATGCGGCAGCGCTTGAGCGGGCCGGCGGCGCGGAGCTTCACGCCCAGTCAACGCTATCGCCCGAGCGGCTTGCAGAGCTGATCGGCGGAGCCATGAACGATCCCCGGCATCTGGCCGAGATGGCGGCGGCCGCGCGCAGCGTGGGCAAACCCAATGCAGCGGAGTTGCTTGCCGACCTCGTGGAGGCTATTGCCTCCGGCCAACCCGCAGACACAATGAAGGAAGGAACCCGCGCATGAAAATGCCGCAGACGATTGGAACCGTGCATTTCGTCGGCATCGGCGGCATAGGCATGAGCGGCATCGCCGAGGCGCTGCACACGCTTGGCTACAAGGTGCAGGGATCCGACCAGGCCGAGAACCCCAATGTGGTGCGCCTGCGCGAGAAAGGCATCGAGGTTTTCATCGGTCACGCCGGAGAAAATCTGGGCGAGGCGGAAGTCATCGTCGTTTCGACGGCCATCAGGAAAGACAATCCCGAGATCGTTGCAGCGCGCGAGAAGCATCTGCCCATCGTTCGCCGCGCAGAAATGCTGGCCGAGCTGATGCGCTTCGGTCAGGCGGTCGCCATTGGCGGCACCCATGGCAAGACGACCACCACCTCGATGGTGGCGGCACTCTTCGATGCGGGCGGGTTCGACCCGACGGTCATCAATGGCGGCATCATCAACGCCTATGGCACCAATGCGCGCATGGGCGAGGGCGACTGGATGGTCGTCGAGGCCGATGAGAGCGATGGCACCTTCCTCAAGCTGCCCGCCGACATTGCCGTCATCACCAATATCGATCCCGAGCATCTCGATCATTACGGCGATTTCGACAAGCTGCGCGCGGCCTTCCGCCAGTTCGTCGAGAATGTGCCGTTCTACGGCTTTGCCGCCATGTGCATCGACCATGCCGAGGTACAGGCGCTGGTTGGCCGCATCGAGGACCGCCGCGTCATCACCTATGGCGAGAACCCGCAGGCCGATGTGCGGTTCTCCAATCATCACATGGACGGTCCGGTCTCCGTGTTTGATGTGACGTTTCGCGACCGCAAGACGGGCGAGACGCAGACGCTTGAGGGCCTGCGCCTTCCGATGCCCGGCCGGCACAATGTGTCGAACGCGACGGCGGCCATTGCCGTGGCGCATGAGCTTGGCATCGACCATGAGGCGATCCGCGCAGGTCTGGCGGGCTTTGGCGGCGTGAAGCGCCGCTTCACGCTTACGGGCGTGTGGAACGGCGTCAGTGTGTTTGACGATTACGGCCATCACCCGGTCGAGATCCGCGCCGTGCTGAAGGCCGCGCGCGAGGCGTGTCAGGGGCGCATTCTGGCGATTGCGCAGCCGCACCGCTATTCGCGCCTGCATGACCTGTTCGACGATTTCGCCGCCTGCTTCAACGAGGCGGACAAGGTGCTGGTCGCGCCGGTCTATTCGGCGGGCGAAGACCCGATCGAAGGCGTGTCGTCCGACACGCTCGTTTCGCGCATCCGCGCTTCGGGCCACCGCGACGTGGCGTATATCGAAGGGCCGGAAGCGGTCGAGCCGATTGTGCGCGACTGGGCGAAGGAAGGCGACTTCATCGTCTATCTGGGCGCCGGCAACATCACCCAGTGGGCCTATGCGCTGCCCAAAGAGCTTGAGGCCAAGGGATGAGCGGAGCGGAACTGCTGGAGCGTCTCGGCGACCGGCTGTCGGGCCTGCGCGGACGGCTGACGCCCGACGCCGGCATGGACAAGATCACCTGGTTTCGCGCCGGCGGTCCGGCTGATGTTCTGTTTCAGCCGGCCGATGAGGAAGACCTCTCGGCATTTCTGAAAGCGGTGCCGGAAGACATTCCGGTGACCATGGTGGGCATCGGCTCGAACCTTCTGGTGCGCGAGGGCGGCATTCGCGGTTTCGTGGTGCGGCTTTCAGCCAAGGGGTTTGGCCAGGCGGAAGTGGTTTCCGATACGCGCATTCGCGCGGGCGCGGCCATTCCCGACAAGCGGCTTGCCGCAGCGGCGCTTGAGGCCGGCATTGGCGGGTTTCATTTCTACCACGGCATTCCCGGTGGTCTGGGCGGTGCGCTGCGCATGAATGCGGGCGCCAATGGCGTCGAGACGAAAGAGCGGGTGATCGAAGTGCGCGCGCTTGACCGGAAGGGCGAGCTGCATGTCTTCTCCAATGCCGATATGGGCTATGCCTACCGGCATTCGGACGCGCCCCGTGACCTGATCTTCACCTCGGCGCTGATGGAAGGTTACCGGGAAGATCCCGATGTCATCCGCAGCGAGATGGATGCGGTTCAGCATCACCGCGAGACCGTGCAGCCGGTGCGTGAGAAAACGGGTGGCTCCACCTTCAAGAACCCGCCTGAAAGCTCGGCCTGGAAAGAGGTCGACAAGGCCGGGTGCCGCGGGCTGACCATTGGCGGCGCGCAGATGTCGCCCATGCACTGCAACTTCATGATCAACACCGGAACGGCGAGCGGCTACGACCTGGAATATCTGGGCGAGAC